>ENA-OOWM01000267-OOWM01000267.1-human-gut-metagenome-genome-assembly--contig:-NODE-267-length-8878-cov-1.981639_pt1 | contig 8878 bp, 4 predicted proteins | sample MGYA00241577_ERZ501323 | MGnify/ENA primary metagenome ERZ501323 (study PRJEB25962, sample SAMEA2042982) | human gut metagenome | biome: human gut; feature: human-associated habitat; material: faeces... | reverse complement strand
TACTCGCTCGCAAGGATAAAGGCAAGGAAGAGGAAGACGGAAATCCTGTGGATTTTCTTCGGAATACATACGGCAAATGCCATACTGATGATTGACAAGATTAGGAATAGAACGGGGAAAGCTGCATGATATGAGTTTATTGAAAGAATCAGAAGAGGTCAGCAGACTTCTTCCGGAACTTCATGTCTTGCCCAATAAGAGTATATGAGAATAGACAGAAAAATGACAATAAAAATGGCATATGAAGTGATTATACTCTATCATCTTCATATGCCATGGTATTTTTTATAGGATTTACTGAATGTCCCTAAAAAACAATCGTCAAATGGCTTTCAGTTATAATCCGATCTCGATGATTAGAGCAGGTAAACCGGAAAGTTTTTTCATTGTGATTTCATTAAAGTTTCTTTTTTAGCCTTTAAAAATGAAGAGAGCTTATTAATTTCGCTTCTATACTTTCGTTCGTTGACCCTGTTCTTATTTTCTTCTGGATCTATGTGATGGTCAAACAACATTCGAGAATGAATCTTTTCTTTTTGTTTCCATTCCGCATAGTTGTATCTATTGCTAACAGCATTGTCTCCCCCTTCCCATTGGATATATACTTGGTCTTTTATTTTTGCTTTTAAATTTGTTAAAATAGGAACAAAACTAGTGCCATCTAATTGATTCTTTGGTATGGGCAAATGACAAAGTTCACATAGTGTCGGATATAAATCTACGAATTCTACCATGGACTTAGTCTTTCCTTTTTTCAATCCGGGAACACGTACAATTAAAGGAACGTGAGTAGAACGATCCATTAAATTATGCTTACCGAGAAAGTTATGTTCCCCTAGATGCCAGCCATGGTCTCCCAGTAATACAACGATGGTATTATTTGCTAAACCTAATTCATCCAGAGCGTCCAATACTTTCCCTATTTGTGCATCAACATAACTCAGACAAGCATAATATCCATGTTTGGCTTCTTTCTGAAAAGAAATATCATCTGCTGTGGTGGTACGTGCGTAAGCGTAGATTTCTGTAGAGTTTTTAACCTCATTCGGTAGATCTTTAGGACGAAAACGATTGTTAGCAACTGGAATTTTCTCTCGGTCATATAAATCCCAATATTTTTTAGGGGCATTAAAAGGTAAATGTGGTTTCCAAAATCCACATGCCATAAAGAAAGGTTTTCCTTGTTCTTTTAAACGTTTTAAGTCTGCAATGGCTTTTAATGCCAGTTTTCCGTCATCATAAGCGGTGTCAGGTACTTCAGCCCACTCACAGAAAGGTCCACGCATTGTTTTGGGATTGATAGTTCGTGCGGAGGCTTCATTCATCCATAATTCCCATTTATTGTATTCTGCCCAATATACATCATATCCGTCGGGATGTTTACGGTAAGGGGGTTCACTCCATGAATTAGCATGATCTGAAAGATGGTGGAAAACCTTGCCGTTTGAGATTGTGTAATAGCCATGTGATGTAAACCATCTTGATATCGGAATTGCGGTTGGGCAATCTTTGCTGGCATAAGCGGAATAGTTGACAAAACGATCTGGATAGTGTGGATACACTCCTGTCAATAAACTGGCGCGTGAAGCTCCACTTACTGGGATATTACAGTAAGCGTTCTGAAATAATAACCCGCTGGCGGCAAAACGGTCAATATTGGGGGTCTTTACTTCTTTTACCCCATAGCATCCTAACTCAGGGCGCATATCGTCTGCCATCAAGAATAGAACGTTCATTTTCTCTGTCTGTGAAAATACAGACAGAGAAGAGAAGGCAAGCATTGAAATGCTTGAAAACAAAGTATATTTTAACTGCATAATTTTATTTATTGTTTTCCCATCCAGGATTTTGTTCGAGAGCAGGATTGAGTGCCAATTGATTTAGAGGAATTGGATTTAGATAGTAATGTTCCAACCACCCTATGGGTTTCTCGAAATAATATACATATCCTTCATTGTTGGATGGACCATTCATAACTTTTACATTAAATTCACTTGCATCTTTTAAATAGACTCCAGTAGGTTGTTTGTTTACATAATGTCCTTTTTTCCATCGGCGTAAATCGTCCAGACGAGTTCCTTCACCCATTAATTCAACGCGGCGTTCACGGCGGATTTCCCATAGTAAAGGATTTACATCTTGATCTCTTTCAGGATCAAAATCTGTGGTAATATCTGTCAAGACCATGTCGGCCACGTGAGCACGTTTCCTCAGTTTGTTAATAGTTTTATCTGCTATAGATTGATCGAATAGCCCTAGTTCATACATTGCTTCGGCATAATTCAACAGTATCTCGCCGAGTCTGAATAGGGGAGCGTCTGTAGTACAAACTCCATTGGCAGTGCTGGCATCGGTATGAGTATTATAGTATTTCCATACCCAGAAACCCATTTGGCTGGCATTCCATCCCTGTCCCCAATTGACATTTTTAAAATGGGGTTGCCCTTTGGTTATAAAACCTTTGAAATTAGATGTCGGCAACCGGTGATAAGTTTCTTTAGAAATTGTTGCCATCAAGTCAATATACTCGCGTTCAGAGGGATTATCTGTGAACTTCCATTGAGTAGTAGAGGCACTTGCTAGACTTACCATATAGGGAGGACATACTGTGTGATATAGACGATAATCTCTGTTGCGGAACTGTGCATACACATCTTTGTCACCTCCGTATGTGGTACTGTTTTTGATAGGATGTCCGTCACTGCACAAATAACTGTCCACGGCATCTTTGGTTGCTTCTATTTGTGACTCGCCGGTTCTTACCATACGTGTGAGTCCATGGCATAGCTGGCTGGTAGCATACTCTTTGTATAGAATAATTCCATTGATGCCAGCTAAAGACTCTGAGTTGAAAAGTTCTTCATAGTTGGGGTGTAGGGTAGTATATTTATTCATGACTTCCTTGGAAGCCCGTGTACATTCTTCTAAATAGGTTGTGGCATTTGGTAGGGCATGATATTTTCTCCATGTCCCTTCAAACAAACAAAAACGGGAGATTAATGATTGTACTACAGCTCGATTGATTGTATTATTGCCATCTCCGTCTACTTTGATATGTTCTTCTGCGTATTTCAAGTTATTCAGAATATTTTGGGCCACAACATCCCGTGGGTCTCTAGGGAAATATAGTTCCTCGCTGTCTTCTGATAAGGTATGTTCTACCCATGGTAAGTCTCCATATAGAGACAACATTTTAAAATATTTATAAGCGCGAAAAAAATATCCAACACTTCTCCAGTGTGCTTTTTCTGCATCATTCATGGATGATTGGTCTATATTGTCCAACATTAAATTTACCCGGCGGATGTATTCATAATCCCATGAATCAGAGGATGCAGGTACCTTAGCTTTTTGATACGCCCATTGGCTTTCATTGCCTGAGACATGCTTGATCATATTGTCAGCTTCATAATCTCCTTTAAAGATTTCATCAGTTTGTCCTGTTTTATATGCATAGCCGAAAAAGACGTTATACAGTCCCCAAGAGTAAGTCTTGAAGTTTTCATATGATCGGAAAGAGGTTAATTCCGTTTGTTGATCTTTAGGATATACCTCCATAAAATCATTATTTAAACAAGAGTTCATCAACAGGAAGAGTCCTGCTGCTACTATATATTTTTTCATAATGTCAGCTTTTATTATAAACTTAAATTAATACCAAATGAGAATTGACGCATATAAGGATAAGTAAATCCACGTTGTCCCAAATTGTCTGTTACTACACGTTCAGCATCTATCCCTTTGGGCAGATGATCAAATGTAAAGAGGTTTTCTCCACTAAAAAATACTGATAAGTTAGTAATACCCAGTGGCTTGATCAGTTTTATGGGGAAGGTATATGATAAACTGATATTGCGTATGCTCAAATATGCTCCATTTTGCAAAAAACGGGTTTGTGGTTTTTGATTGGCTTTAGTGTTTCCTTCTGCCTTTTCATATAAACGTGGAAAATAACTATTTGTATGTTCTGGAGTCCAGTAATTCAATTGAGAGTCAAACAAAGTTGAGTAAGCATCGTAATGTGGATAGAATAGCTCGTTCATGAGCCAAAGATCCCGTTTGCCGACTCCTTGTAAAATAAATGACAGTGAAATACCTTTCCATGTTGCACCACCACGAATTCCGTATTGATATCTGCGAGTATCATTACCGATAATACGAGTGTCGCCTGGTTCGTTTGATGTGTTTTTACCATTGTTTATGATACCATTCCCATCAAAATCCACATAAAGTATATCTCCCGGATTAGGATTATAACCTTCCACTTTGGGAATATTGTTTTTTAACTTTCCTTGACTGTCAAAATCTTCGGTAGTATATAAGCGGTCTGTAGTATACCCCCATATTTCACCTAATTCCATTCCTTTCCGGTAAATCAGATTGTCATCCGAATCTTTTCCTAGTAAGCCTACCTCATTGTCGTATTTTGTGATTTTCGTACGCGAGTCATATAGGTTAAAACCTAAATAATATTGCACATTGCCGATACGGTCATTCCAATCCAAGGATATTTCCCAACCTTTGGCGCGTAAGTCGGCAGAGTTTTGTAATGGGGCTTTGGCACCCAATACTCCTGGAAGTTCCATACCTGGAGCCAACATTCCTTTTGTATCCCGTTGGTACCAATCAAATACAACATTTAGGCGGTTATTAAACAGCCCTAGGTCAAACCCGAAATCCAAAGTACTAACTTTTTCCCAAGTGAAACTATTGCTGACTAGGGCTGGAGGAGCCAATGTTGTAGTAGCTTGTCCGTTTACAACCCAATTAGCCAATGGAGAATCCATGCCAGGAATAAAAGCATAAGGTTCTATACTTTGATTACCGATATTACCATAAGAACCTCTCAATTTTAAGTTAGAAAGAAAAACTTTACTCCATTCCATAAATTGCTCTTCACTGACACGCCATCCTACGGAAACAGAAGGAAAGAAGCCGAAACGATTTTCTTTAGGGAATTTCGAAGAACCATCATAACGCCCGTTTGTTTCGAGTAAATATTTACCGGCATAAGAGTAATTTATCCTATAGAATACTCCTCTGACATGGTATTCCTCAAATTCATCACTGTTTTTATAATCTCCTGTAGCTTGTGATAATGAGGGTAAATCTTCGTTAATCATATCTGTGCGTGACGCTTTCATCATCTTATAGGAATTGCTTTCCTGATTGAAACCAGCCATAATTCCAATGTCATGTTGGCCTAATGTTTTGTTGTAATTGGCATATACATTAAAAGCATTATAATTGGTTGCCCGATTTTCTATTTCATATTTCGAATTTGAAACAGACTGTTCCTTGCGGAAGTTAGCTCCGTGAGCATAATTAAATTTCTTATCGAAAGTTGTGATTTCTCTGGTCTTTCTATTAAATGTATATTCACCGATTATTTTCAGATCTTTGAACGGAGTAATAGTCAGCTTGCCAAAGATGCGTAAATCGTTTCTGTCATTTTCTTTAGGTGCTGACAGATTGATGAAATTATGAGGAGTATTGATAGGCAAGATTTCACCATCCAGTTCCATATTACCTAATGGAAAATAAGATGGAAAGGCTACTGCTGCTCCCCAAATACCATAAGAAGCTGAAGTATAGGGAAGTTCTGAATGTGAATTCGCATATTTGATGTCTAACTCCGGAGTAATCCAGGAATGAATGTCGGAGCGGATGTAAGATGATATATTATAACGTTTGTATGAGTCTTTGTCTGTAACAAGAATTCCATTTTGATTCACCATACCGGCTGACATTCTGTAAGATATTGATTTATTACCTCCTCCAACAGAAATGTTATGTGTTTGTTGAAAACCTGTTTCCATCATGTCGTTTAAGAGATCTGTTTCTTGTAAACTGTATCGAAGTCCGTCTACAACGGCATAACCGTCAGGATAATTGCTTGAATTAGTATTATATTCTTTCAATAACTCTAACCAGGTATCTACATTTTGTCCTGTCTGATATGATACTGTTCCCATATCTTTATAAGCTTGTACTGTTTGTAACGGAGTTGCTTTATGGGGTAAATTACTGGGCTTACTGAATGAGAAGTTATTAGAGTAGTTGATAGAGAAGCGAGTGTCTTTCATTCCCTTTTTAGTGGTAACTAGGATAACTCCGAATGCAGCGCGTGCACCGTAAATAGCCGAAGATGCGGCATCTTTTAATACAGAGATAGATTCAATATCATTAGGATCCAGCATATTTATGTCCATCTCTACATTGTCAACTAATACGAGCGGGGCACCTTCATTGATGCTGTTCACTCCACGGATATTGAAAGACATTTCAGCACCGGGTTGGCCTGATGTGCCTGTTACCTGCAGTCCCGGCATTGCTCCCATCAGTACATTACTAACCGAAGTGACAGGACGATCACCCAATATTTCATCCATTTTTACACTGCTTACTGCTCCTGTCAGGTTGGCCTTTTTTTGTACGCCATATCCTACGACTACTACCTCTTCCAAAGTTTCAGTATCTTCCTTTAATACAACATTAAGTTCTTTCTTTCCAGAAACCTTCACTTCTTGAGAAACATACCCAATATAAGTAATCTGTAAAACGGCATCTTTCGGAGCATCCAGAACGAACCGTCCGTCTATATCTGTGATTGTACCTGTTGACTGGCCTTTTACGATGACATTGGCACCGATTACCGGTTCGCCATTCGCATCTTTCACAATACCTGTCACCTTATTTTGTTCTTGCTGTATTCCTTGCACAATCTCAGTAGAAAGAATGATTTTCTTTTCAAGCACCGAATACTTCACATTCGTTCCTGCGAAAATCTGATCCAATATCTTGAAGATATTATTGTTGTTTGCCGAAACTGATACAATACGTTTCAAATCTACGTGTTTATTGTTGAAGAAGAAATCAAACCCCGATTCTTTTTTCAGCTTTTCCAACACAGTGCCAACTGTTTCATTACGCACTTCAAGACTGATCATGGTCTTTTGCGCATACGACTCTGCCGCATAAGTCATACTTAGCGAACAGATTAAAAAGAGTACACTCAGTTTCATAGGTAATGGAGTTTTATTTAAGATTAACCTACACGACTTTATCATCCATAATAATTGGACGCTAAAATAAATTTTCATAATTTTGTAATTGAGATAAAGTTAATAAAATGTTGTCTTTGCTTGTCGCCAAACAAGCATGGAAAGATGATTTTTTCATACGGGGTGATACGCCAATATCCTCCCGTATGTTTTTGTTTAGGGAGCCTGTTGTCTGTTCATTTTTCTAGTATTTAAATTAAGGGTTAAACGTATATTAGTACACTTCTATTTTCAGCTTTTCCGTCTTTATATCTGCACTGTCAATGTAACGCCAGCGTATGTGGGAAGAAATCCGGAAATATTCCATAATACGCTCCAGACGCTGATGGGTGAATGTTCCTGTGAACGAACAGCCTTTCAGCCCCTTGTTGGACAATACGAATTCCACATTGAACCGCTTTCCAAGCATGTGCAGCACTTCATCCAACGGAGTGTCATTAAAGATAAGCTTGCCGTCTTTCCATGAAATCTCCGATTCGCCCGAGGTAGCGTAGCACTTGATATCTCCGGTTTGTGGGGAATAAACCAGCTTCTGTCTGGGGGAGAGCATACTCTTTTGAAATTTTCCTTTGCTATTCTTATAAATAAACCCTACGCTGCCTTCGATAAGCGTGGTGGAAATGGGAGTTTCATTACCGTATGCTTCCACATTAAAACTTGTTCCGTACACTTCCACCTGCGAATGGTGAGGGGTGGAGACGATGAATCGTTTCCGGGGATGTTGGGTCACATCGAAATAAGCTTCACCGTTTAATTCCACTTGGCGTACATCGCCGGCAAAAAAGGTGGGATAGCGGAGGGAGGATTCCGAATTGAGGTGAACTACCGTGCTGTCCGGTAACAGGACGGAGGTAGTCATGCCTGCATTGGTTTTTATTTCCACCATCTGAGCGGTGACTACCGGCTGCTGTCTGTCCGGATACAGAGCCAATACACCTATCAGGAGGGGAACGGACAGGATGGCCGCAATGCGTTGTGTCCATCCCCACCAGGACAGGTTTCTAACTTTTGTTCTGCTTTTTACCTTGTCTAATGCCTTTTCCGTATCTATCTTCTTTGTGATATGCTGTGTGTCTACAGCCAGATAGAGCGTATTCAGCTGCTTGGCTATACGCAAATGCTCCTCATCGGCATTCAGCCAGGCTTCTATCTGCTCATTTTCCGGAGGAGTGGTCTTCCCTTCGAAATATTTAGTTAACAAAGTTTCTATATCGGTATGGTTTTCCATGAATTATACTTTAATGTTTTCCTTTATATTATTAAGACAAGCGAGAATGAAAGGTATCTAAACGAAAAATGCTTTTTTTTCAAAAAAAAGTTTTTTCCGATAAAAACCGCTATCTTTGTGCGCAAGGAAAACAGTTATTATACTATGAATCATACCGTGGAAGACTTGTCTTTGTTTAATGCTCTCCGACAGGGGGATGGTAATGCTTTTGACCATTTATTCAGAAGGTACTATCCTATGCTGTGTGCCTATGCTCACCGCTTGGTGTCGCTGGAAGATGCCGAAGAGATTGTTCAGGAGGTGATGTTATGGCTATGGGAGAATCGTGGGGATTTGATAATCGAGTCTTCATTGAATCAGTATTTGTTCAAAATGACTTATCGGAGGGTCTTGAACCACTTGACGCGGGAACAGGTGAAAACCAAGGCGGAAGCTGCCTTTTATGAGCGGACACAGGCGGCATTGTGTGAAGTGGACTATGGTCGTTTTGAGGAATTGGACCGGAAAATAAAGGAGGCGATGGCTGCTCTGCCCGACAGTTATCGGGAAGCCTTTGTGATGCATCGCTTTAAGGAACTGAGTTATA
>ENA-OOWM01000263-OOWM01000263.1-human-gut-metagenome-genome-assembly--contig:-NODE-263-length-8910-cov-2.439074_pt1 | contig 8910 bp, 9 predicted proteins | sample MGYA00241577_ERZ501323 | MGnify/ENA primary metagenome ERZ501323 (study PRJEB25962, sample SAMEA2042982) | human gut metagenome | biome: human gut; feature: human-associated habitat; material: faeces... | reverse complement strand
TTAGTGTAACTCACCCGTCATTATTACAGAGCAATGCGAGAGATCAGTTTCCGAAACGATATTCTGCCCCTGAAAGACAAACTCTACAGGTTGGCGCTTCGTATTACGCTGAATAGTGCTGAAGCGGAGGATGTGGTGCAGGATACGATGATCAGGGTATGGAACAAGCGGGATGAATGGCCGCAGTTTGAATCCATCGAGGCATATTGCCTGACCATTGCTCGTAACTTGGCAATTGACCGCAGCCAGAAGATGGAAGCGCAGAATTTGCAACTGACCTCTGAAGTGCGGGAGATGCCTGATACATTGACGCCTTATGACCGGTTGGCGCAGAACGAACAAATGCAGTTGGTTCACCGTCTGGTCAATGAGCTTCCCGAAAGACAGCGTACAATTATGCAGTTGAGGGATGTGGAAGGAAAGAGTTATAAAGAGATTGCAGATATTCTGCAGATTACGGAAGAACAGGTGAAAGTAACCCTTTTCCGTGCCCGGCAGAAGATAAAACAAAGATACACTGAAATAGAGGATTATGGATTATAAATATATTGAACAGCTTTTGGAACGTTATTGGAATTGCGAAACTTCATTGGAAGAAGAGCAAATACTACGTTCATTCTTTCGTCAGAAGGAAGTGCCTGCTCATTTACTCCGTTACAAGCAGTTGTTTGCTTATCAGGATGTGGAGAAGGAGAAAGGTTTGGGCGATGATTTTGATACCAGAATCCTGACCCGGATAGAAAGACCGGTGGTAAAAGCGCAACGTCTGACTATGCGTACGCGCTTTATGCCTCTGTTTAAAGCGGCTGCAATGATTGCCGTGTTGTTTCTTATGGGTACAGTGATGCAACACGCTATGGAAGGCGGTGATAGTGATACGGTATCGGTACACGATGAGTATCAGGATTCTACTACCGATCCCCAAGTGGCATACGAACCTGTATTGCCTACAGATACGGTGACAAAGATTACCACTGATGATACCGGTACAGGGACAGGGAAAACAAATTAGAACATTTTCATTTGCTTTTATATAAATATGATAGTTAGTGCTTATTAAAACAACTTTTTAATTCGAGGCTGTGAAGTTTCAATTCTCTCAAATTTTAAATTAACTAACTAAATAATTTTAAAAAGGATTACCGCGTGAGCAGTAATCCTTTTTTGCTTGGTAGATAATTTAATGTAAAGAGAGAGTTATGAAATGAGTTATTTGCTCTTAACGCTTCCGATTCCGGATTTTTTTAGTCCGGTAACCCGAGGGTCACCGTAGTAGTTTACACTTCCTACTCCCTGGGCACTGATATTTATCGTCCCGGATGCATAACAAGAAACACTTCCCACACCGTTTTGTTCAACTACCACATCAGAAACAATCATGTCTTTTGCTTTCAGGCTGCCTACTCCTTCCAAATAATATGTCGCATGACCGGCCTGTCCCTTTAAATTGATACTGCCTACTCCTTCTTGGGATACTTTGATGGAACGTGCCATTAATGCATTTGCTTCAATACTCCCCACACCTTCGGCACTGATAGAAAGATCTGTTACTTTCACGCTGTCTTTCAGATAAATACTTCCTACACCTCTTTGCTTGATATTGCATAAAACCGGACTGGTAATTGAGATATTGATTTTTGAACTTTTGAAGTTTTTGAATTTGTCTTTATCCATACTGATACTCAGCGTACTGTCTTTGACCATGACAATGAGTTGGGGGATGTAATTATCCGGACCGTCGGCTTCTACTTTGGTCGCATTCCCTTGAGTAAAGACAATGTTGGCAGGTGCTTTGTTCTCTATCTTATTGAAAGGAGTTACGCTATATTTTTTGGTCATTTTACTCTTGCTGGGTTTCGGGCCTGATGATATGTGGAAACAGCCTGTCATCATTGTGATTGTCAGAAAAAGACTGAAAAAATAAATAGTTTTTGTTCTCATGGTAATATATATATTTAATTGGTTTCTGTTAATTAGACGGTGAAGATTCCTGGAAAGTTGCAAATCTCTGCCTTTTTTTATTGGAAAGCTGTATCTTTGTATCCGTATGGCAACTAAAAGAGTACTTCCGGATAAAGATTTTGACCGTATTATAGTGCGTACACACAAGCTGGCGCGTAATGTTACTATGCGGGTAAAGCCCGACGGACTGCATGTTACTGTTCCTCCTTATAGTTTAAGCAGCAAAGTGCTGGAGGTGGTGGAGCAATACAGGCAACGTCTGTTGGAGGACTGGAGGAAAGTGAGCAAGAAACCGATTGATCTAAATTTTCGTATTCACACTCCCTGTTTCCGTTTATGGCTGGAGCAAGGTAACTTTACTTGCTTTTCCGTACGTTTTACCGAGGAGGGAGTCAAGATTATCTGTCCGAGGAATGTGGATTTTTCTTTACCTGAAGTACAAAGGCTGGTACGTAATGCCATCATCCGTGCCATGAAGAAAAATGCACAAGAGTATCTGCCACCTCTTTTATCTGCCTTGTCCGAACAGTATCATTTGCCATTTAAACGTGTGAAGATTACCGGCAGCAAGGGAAGATGGGGAAGTTGTTCGGGGACAGGCAGTATCAATCTTTCCTGTTATTTGATGTTGTTGCCTCCCCATTTGATGGACTATGTACTGTTACACGAATTGTCTCATACCAAGGAAATGAATCACGGTCCTCGTTTTTGGGAATTGCTGGATAGTATGACAGGAGGGAGAGCTCGTGCCTTGCGTGCGGAGTTACGCAGATTTAATACTGATTTTTAGAACCATTAAATAGAATTACAATGAAAAACAGATTTTTAAGCATGCTTATTGGGGCTGTCTTGTTCGTTCTTTCAGCAGCGGCCGAAAATTATCCTTATCGGAGTGATGTGCTTTGGGTAACTGTACCCGATCATGCCGACTGGTTGTACAAGACAGGCGAGAAAGCGAAGATTGAGGTTCAGTTCTATAAATATGGTATTCCGCAAGATGGTGTGGAGGTTTTATATGAGCTGGGAGGCGACATGATGCCTTCGGATACCAAGGGAACTGTAAAACTGAAGAATGGAAAAGCGGTTATTTCTATGGGGACAATGAAAGAGCCCGGTTTTCGTGATTGTCGTCTGACGGCTAAACTAGGAGGTAAACCTTATTCCCACCATATCAAAGTCGGCTTCTCTCCTGAGAAGCTTCAACCCTATACCCAGTTGCCTTCTGATTTTAATGAATTCTGGAATAAGACTAAGGCGGAAGCAGCCCAGTTCCCTCTGACTTATACTAAAGAGTACGTAGAGAAATATTCTACGGACAAAATAGACTGTTACTTGATCAGACTTCAGCTGAATAAGCAGAACCAGTGTATTTATGGTTATCTGTTCTATCCTAAGGCGGAAGGAAAGTATCCGGTAGTGCTTTGTCCTCCGGGGGCCGGTATCAAGACGATCAAAGGGCCTATGAGGCATAAATATTATGCGGCTGTATCCGCTTTGAGATAGAAATCCACGGCTTGAATCCGGAGCTGGATGAGGACACTTTCGGCGAAATAAGCCGCGCTTTCAGTAGTCGGGAAAACGGTTATTTGGTAAACGGCTTGGATAGCCGTGAAAATTATTATATGAAACGGGTTTATCTGGCTTGTGTCCGCAGCATTGATTTGCTGACTTCATTACCTGAATGGGATGGTAAAAATGTTATTGTGCAAGGGGGGAGCCAAGGGGGAGCTTTGGCTTTGATTACGGCAGGACTTGACAAGCGTGTTACGGCATGTGTGGCAAACCATCCCGCTTTAAGTGATATGGCAGGTTACAAAGCCGGCCGTGCCGGGGGATATCCTCATCTTTTTAAGAATACGGTAGATATGGATACACCTGCCAAGATGAAGACCCTTGCATATTATGATGTGGTGAATTTTGCCAAACAGATTACTGTTCCTGTTTATATGACATGGGGATTTAATGACAATACTTGTCCTCCTACTACCAGTTACATTGTCTATAATGTACTGAACTGTCCGAAAGAGGCGTTGATTACTCCAGTCAACGAGCACTGGACTTCTGAAGACACAGAATACGGGCATTTGCTTTGGATAAAGAAACACTTGAAATAAATCGATGGAAATAGATGTTTTTAAGATTATAATTGCTATATTTGTTTAGCATAGTGTAGCAACTATCTGTATTTTGATGTTGAACCCTTAAATCGCAAACAGATATGACTGACCTCACCATTCTAATCGCTGTTATTGCATTGGCATTGTGGCCGCTTGCATTTTTAGTTCTTCGCATCCGTCATGAGCGTAAAAAACGTAGAGACCGTTTGGACCGTATGACAAAGGAAGACTTGGAGGATATCGGTACGGAAGAGCTGGTTATAGCTGTGCTCAAAAAGATAGGCTGTCAGCCGGAAACCAATGAGGAAGGACATATTGTCTTTAAATATCAAGGTGATGATTTTTATATTGCGGTGGAGGATGAGGCCCGGTTCATCATGATATGGAATCCGTGGTGGGCGTCTATCAGTATGGATAATCCGGCTTTACCTTACTTAAAAGAGATTGTCAATCTGGTCAATGTGGATTCGTTGGTGACCACTGTCTTTACGGCGGATGAGGATGAGAAAAACGTGGGGCTTCATTCCAAATGTCATACGGTCTTTACTCCCAAAGAAGGCCAATTGGACGAATATCTGAAAGCTATGCTCGATCATTTCTTTGTTACTCACGATGCTATCAAGCAAAATTTGCAGCAACTGGGTAGTGCCGCTTCGGAAAGTGTTAATAAGGAACGGACAAAGGTGAAAGGATTTGCTGCTTATAAAGAGAACAGTACGCCACTGTCTTCTGTCGAAGAAGAGAAAAAATAAGGAATGTTTTCATTCGTTCCGGCTTTTATGAAAGTTGCTTTGATGTATGGTTCAAAGCAACTTTATTTGTGTTTATACTTATGCTAAATCCTTTTTCTCTTAGGTATTTTTTTTCTTATCTTTAAGTTCTTTCTTCTTGAAATCCTGAAGTTCAACAAGAAGGAAGATAAGGTGGAGGGCATGTTTGACAAATGCCTGTTCGTTCTGCGTAATCTATCTTCCCTTCTTGAGCGTCTGTGTGCGTTGCGGAGCCGTGTATTCGATCGTTTTTTCGAGGCTGCCGAGATTGCGAAATTCACCTCTAGGGAGTTTGGTGAACATTGGGAAAATTTGAAGAGCTTCCGTGATTGGTATAGCGTAATGTCTACCCAATTGAAGAAAGGACGTGAGGAGGACCTTAAAGAGGGACTCGAAACAGGTCTTTAGGAAGGATTTGAAACAGGTCGTAAGGAAGAATGCTAAAAATGAAACAGGTCGGTATTGCATCTGATGTAAATTGCCCAAGTTACCGGTTTATCGGCTCAGGAAATAATGTTTCTTTAAGTTCTTTTCTGGAGAAATTGACTTCGTAAAGTGATTAAGTTGGCTTGATGCTTGAAACTTGTTGACCGATTTCCGTTCAAAGAGTTTGTTCAAATTATTTCGGTGAATCTTTTTTAAGGAGAGAATCTCTTTTTTGTGATAGTAATCAATTGATTAACAATTGATTGTTTCCTTCTTTTATATATACTTATTTGTATATCTCTTACCAAGAGATATACATTTTCTGTGCAAAAATAAGCAAAGTTTTGAGAACTAATACATTTTTGGCAAAAAAAATAGGAATTTATATAAAAAATAAGCTTCCAAGTCCATTTTTATACTCCTTTATCCTATTTGAAATAGGATATAATATGTTGATATATTGTTCATTAGTTACTTTCTATAGATCTCTTGGTAAGAGATCTATAGAAAATGTCGTTTTTAAGTTCCTTTATTATATGATAAAGTATGTCTTTGAAGCGATGAGAATGAATGAAATTAACATAGAGCAGATGGAATATCTATTTCTAAGACGTAAACGAAGTAGTGCCGTTTCCGAGCGGCAGAAGAACTTGCTTTTCAAGGCCGCCCAGCGGCATTGGGAGGAGGAGTTTGTCGGCAAGGAAGCGAATATTCGTAAAGTGGACTGTCGTATATATAAAGCTATATTGTACCAGCTTGAGATACGTCAGATATTCCTTGACACTTCGCTTTCGCTGAAAAAACTGAGCGATTTGCTTGAAACAAACCAGACCTACCTGAGTAATGTAGTAAACAAATACTTTGGCTGTAACTTGAAGGAGCTTGTGAACGGCTATCGTGTGGAATATGCCAAGGAGCTTCTTAGTTTCGGTCGTTGTGCATTGAATGACTTGCCTCGTAGTTGCGGTTTCGCTTCTAAAAGCGCTTTCTATTCAGCTTTCAGTAAGGTTGCGGGTGTGTCACCTTTGTCTTATCAGTCACGGGAAAGGAGGAAACGGGAACTACAGGTAATAAACGAACTAAGATATTAATAATGAGATTAATATGTATAATCAATTTTAGTTTTTTAAATTTATAAATTTAAAGTTTTTCTATTATGAACAAAAAGTTTTTAAGTGCAATCCTGTTCGGAGCCTTGATGGTTTCGTCAACGGGAACATTTGTGTCTTGTAAAGACTATGATGATGACATTGACAACATCAACAAAGAGTTGTCGACTCTTAAAGGAGATCTGAGTGCTTTACAGGCAAAAGTAAATGAAGGCAAATGGATTACAAGTTTGGCTCCAACTACTGGTGGTTTTACCGTAACTTTTTCGGATAACACTTCTTATACCATTACGAATGGTAAAGATGGTGCTGCTGGTGCTGATGCTGTGAAATGGGAGATTGGTACTGACGGTTTCTGGTATAAGAATGATGTAAAGACCGAGTATCAGGCTGTTGGTCAAGCTGGCGAAGCTGGTGTTGCTGGTGTATCTCCTTATATCGGTGAAAACGGTAACTGGTTTGCTTATAACACCGAGACAAAAGAAGTGGAAGATACAGGTATCTCTGCTGCCGGAACCAGTACCTACGTGGTGAAGAATGGTGATAACTATGAATTGCATGTGTATAACCAGACTACCGGGGAATATGAGTCAATCGTTCTTCCTGCTACTGCCGCTGCAGCTGCTTTGAACGTGGTGTTTATGCCGACATATAGTGATATGCAGACTAAAGTAGTTGCTATCAATATTCCTGTTGGTGACGAGCTTAACGATAAGAACCATTTGTGGGATAATAATGTTTCATTGACTAACGATATTGTTTTCAACTATCGTGTTTCTCCTGCAAGCATTGATTTGGCAAAAGCAAATATTGGTTTCTTGGTAAATGAAGTACAGTCAAGAGCTGCAGGTTCTATCTTAGATGTTGCTGACAAATCGTTTGCTGATGGTGTTTTGACTGTAAAAGCTAAGGCTGGTGAAGCATTCTCTTTGAAGAATAAGAAATATGCCGTGGCTTTGCAGGTTCAGAATGATGCGCAAACTGCACTCTCTACTTATCATTTGCTTACATCTCAAACAATCGATCGTAGAAACTTGACAGTATTCGAAGCTCGTAAGGATGATAATGGAGATGAATCCTATATGAATTGGAGTACCATTATTCCGATGAACCTTTTATATACAGGTGAACTGAATGTTGCTGATACTTTAAGTGTTGGCGACTACACTTCTTATAATTCATACAAAGATTTGAGAAAATACGGTTTTGCTCCTTACTACGAAGTAGCTAAGAAAGCTGGTGAAGACAAAGGCAATTATTTCACTGTAGAAAATGGTGTTATCAAAACGAATGGACAAATTTCTTCTGTAGGTCATAATTGTACTTTCATTGTATCTGTATATGATAAGAAAGACGGATATAAATTGGCTGAAAAAGAATTGACTGTATCGTCAGTTGAGAAGATTGCTACTACTAAGACTTATACTAAATCTGAAACTCATGAATTAACTCTTGAATCAAAAGATTATAGATTCAAGTTTGATATGAATGATGTATATAATACATTGGGCATGTCTTCTCAAACTTTCTGGAATGCAGGATATTCTTCTAAATATTATATTTGGGATGCAGATAGAAGTGAATATGTACCAACAAGCAAGGGTGTTATTTCTGCTGGCTCAGCATATGAAAACAATGAAAACTTCTTGTATGTAGATGTTAAGAATATCTTGACTAAGGAGCAGCTTGGCAAGTACAAAGTAGTATTTAAAATTGGTAATACAGGTGCAGAAGTTGTTTATGAGGTTAAGGTAGTATATCCTGAAGTAACTTTGGTTAAAGACAATGATTACTGGAAAGACGGTTATATGATTAATGCCGGTAAACTTGTAGGTTCTAATTATGTCATGTCTGGTGACTTACGTCGCGGATATAAGAATAAAGACCTTGATTTGGTATTTGAAACAGTAGCTGGTGAAACTCGTACAGATTTTGATTTGACTAACAATATCCTGACCTATACAGGATCTTGCAATGATAAAGAAGGTAACCGTATCAACATTTCTAAGATCGATCCGGTTGATGTAATGGTATTTGTTCTGATTAATGGCCAGAAGATTGACAATGGTACTAAGATCCAGGTTAAGTTTGCTGACCCGTTGAAGAATATCACTTTGAAGAAAGATGCCAAGTTTGAAACTACAGACAAGAAGAATCCTGCCGATAAATTGCAGTTGAATTCTGCAATCAACTTGGTAAGCATTGCTGGTGAAAAAGTAATTGAAAACGGTACGATGGATGCTACTATTGCCGGTTACTATAATGCTCAGGCAGCTAAGTTCGAAGCGGAAGAGGATGCTGCTAAGGGAGCTAGTGTAAATGCTACAACGGGTGAATTTACATGGCAGAATGATGGTGTAGCTTTGACAGCCAACAAGACTATCAATGTGAAAGTTACGGTTACATACACTTGGGGTGTTGCGGTTGGTACAATTCCTGTAACTGTAAAATCTAACCTCTAATCTGAATTTAGATGATTAAAAAATAATCATACTATAAAGTAAAAGTCCGCTTCTCCTTCGTGAG
>ENA-OOWM01000258-OOWM01000258.1-human-gut-metagenome-genome-assembly--contig:-NODE-258-length-8965-cov-1.721437_pt1 | contig 8965 bp, 10 predicted proteins | sample MGYA00241577_ERZ501323 | MGnify/ENA primary metagenome ERZ501323 (study PRJEB25962, sample SAMEA2042982) | human gut metagenome | biome: human gut; feature: human-associated habitat; material: faeces... | reverse complement strand
TCTTGCTTTCTGCAAGGTTCGCCCAATCCTCCTTTGACAGCTCCTGCCCCGTGGAATAGTATTTCTGCCTGCGGTTGTGTATGACTTGTATCTTCACGGGGAACAAGCCGCTTTTCTTCGCCCTGCGTGCGTCCAGTACCGACAGCACCGAAATTCCGTCCTTTGAATACTTGTACATAATCTGCCGTTTTTGATGGTTTTTTACTTGGTCTGTATGCAAATATATGTGCATACGATTTGCATACAAAAATAGAGATTATCGGAAAACGATGCAAATTATTTGGAGAGAAAATTTGCTAAAATGCGCTATAATACAGTGATTTGCGTATATAGGTCAAATGGTGGAAAATAAATAAAAATGGGCTTATTTTAACATTGTGTTAACAGATCCGGTATGGAATGATATACATCAAATTAAAGATCCCAATATAATCGCTTCCCCTATTGTACAAACTATTATAAATAAAGATACAAATACCCTTTATGCATTATGTCAAAGTGATACAAAAAAATATTATCCTCAATGGTTGTTAAAAAATGTTATTTCTAAAATATTAAATATTATATGATCATTAAAATAATCAATATATGAATATTGCCTTTTTCACAATTCAAACAGTAAATCCTTTCATTGGAGGAGTTGAAAGAGTAACACATAATCTTACACAATATTTCGAATCCCCAAATATAAAAGTTTATTATTTCATTTATAAGGTGAAGAAAATAACGAACATCTTATTTTACCTAAAAATTCTAATAATAAAACAAAGAGTGCTTACATAGAAGCAAAACTTAACCAATATAATATTCGAATAATTATTGGCCAATGTGGCGTAGAATATATATCACATAAATATTTAACGTAATTATTCGTTGTTGGCACTTGAATCTTATTGAAAAGCACATTACAAGATGTTTACTTGAAGCTTTTTTTCAAACAAATATAAAAACTAGTATATTAAACTTTCTCTTTTGGTTAAATACTTCAATAAGAATCTATAAGAAAAAATAAATTTATAAGACAGACTGTACATAATACAGATGCTCTCCTATCATTATCTAAATACTATGTAATAAAAATATTGTATATTAAAAGCTAAATAATATCATGATTCTTCTCAGTATAATTGTACCTGTTTATAATATAGAAAACTATATCACTAGATGCATAGAATCCTTACTAAATCAAGAATTCTCTCCAAATGAATATGAAATTATTTTAATAAATGATGGTTCAACTGATAATTCAGGACAAATATGCCAACATTATACCATATTATACAACAATATTATCTTAATAAATCAAATTAACCAAGGTGTATCTGCAGCCAGAAATTTAGGCTTAGAAATGGCAAGAGGAAAGTTCATCTGCTTTGTAGACGGTGATGATTATCTAATCTCTAATGGATTATCTATTGTCTTCAACAGCTATACATTAAAAGATAATCCCGATGTAACTATATATCAAAGATATATTATTAAAAATCATTTTGATTATCTGGCTGAAGAAAAAATAGAAAGACAAAGAGGTAAAAGATTATTTGTGGGGAATGGGCATAATTATATTCTAAATCAAGGGCTCATATTCAATGTTACATTAGCATTTTTTAAAAGATCCTTTTTGATGGAAAACAACTTAAAATTTTTAAACTATACAATTGCTGAAGACTTTCTATTTTTCACCTCTGTACTACTCTTAAATCCAGCGATAATATCAACATCATACAATATTTATAGATATATTGTACATGAAAACAGCATTACCACTACAAGATCTTCCAAGCAAGCTCAAAAATGTGTGCATGACTATTTGTCTGTTATGAAAAATATACAACAGCAATTATCGAATATCAATGATAAAGCACAATCTATATACAACATATATACAAAAGCTATGAATCTTAATAGCTTTTACATATATAAAAAAATATTAATTGCAAACTATTCGACCTCAACATACACTTCAATAATAAACGAATTTAAAAAAGCTAAACTTTTACCTATTATACATACAGGAACGAATCTCAAATGCATAATAGGTTACTCTATTATTAACATTTTAACTTATATTCCAATACTATATAAACCTACAAGCTTCATTTATAACCGTATTCTTGCAAAATATATATTGAAATTGTAAAAAGATATTTAGCAAAATAAGTTATTCTGATGAAAGCAATAAAAAACTTATTTTATAGCATGAGCTATAATAAAAAAACTGAATATGGTTAATAATAATTAGCATATTATACATTTACAATCGGAAAAATATGATTTATGCTGAGACGTGTTTCTGTATTTTTTGTGGCTTTTCAGAAACAAATCCATCTACATATTTCTTTCCCTTAGTAACAACAGCAAAAGCCTGTCTGGCTAGTTTGTTAGCTACTGCAACAACGGCAACCTTTCCAGGCTTTCCGTTAGATCGTAAACGGTCATAACAATCCTTATACTTTGAGTTACATCTGAGTGATGAGAAGGCAGCCATGTAAAGCTGGCTTCTAAGTGTAGAATCTCTGTTTCGATTGATGTGACCTTTGACATTGACTGACGTACCGGAGTGTTGAAATGTTGGCGATAATCCAAGATAACGTGTAAATTGTTCGGTATTATCAAAGTAAGTGAATCCTCCTGTTACAATTATCAGGGTAGCAGCAAGTGTTACACCTATTCCCTTAATGGATGTAAGCAGTTCCATCTGTTTCTTGTATTCTTGATTGGCAAGAGATGTAATGTTTTCTTCCATATTCCTGATTTGCTTCTCAAGGAATTCAATGGTTTTTTCTATCGTTCTTTTACACGTGGAATCAACAAATGGCAATCCTTCCATTGCCCCTTAAGGTTTCTGGTTCCTACAAGCTGTTTCTTGAGCTGTCTCAGAACAGTCCTTTTCTGTTTGAGTACAAGGATTGATTCATCTTTTCGCCATACATTGCAATGAGTCTTACATCAACATCATCTGTTTTTGTAACAGACAGCATTACACGTGCGAAGTTCTTTATCTTCAATGGGTTCTCAAGGCTGGTTGTAATACCTGCCTCCCAAAAAAGATAGACTAAAAGTGCACTGTAGTTTCCTATTGCTTCAAGCACACAGTGCGTATCTTCTTTTGATACGGTTTGGATAAACTCATGAATACCTTTTATTGTATTCTTGAATGTCTTTGTCTTGCTGTTTTTGTCTGAAGAATAGGCAATGGTGAAAGTGTCTTTGCTTACATCAATTCCAACGTAGGTCATAGTCTTAATATTTTAATAATATCCATACATCTGTAAACCATCATTGCGAATGCGGGGTCATATAAGCCCAATGAGCTATCCGGTTTTTGGATGTAAAGAAGTGGGGACTGAACATACTACACAATCTTAAAGATTAATGAAAACTCGGTCTTCTACCACTTCTTGATGTTGTAAGTTTATAAAAAATTATAACTATAAATTAATATACAATGAAAATATTACCTAAAGAGATGAAAGTATCTATTATTATACCTGTTTATAATGTTGCTCCTTATGTGGAAGAATGCATTCAATCTGTTTTACGACAAGATTATAAAAATCTTGAAATTATCATTATTGATGATTGTGGAATGGATAATAGCATGGAATTAGTTGAAGAGCTAGTAAAAAACAGTTCACGGGATATTGTCATTTTGAGGCATGACTATAATAAAGGTTTATCGGCTGCACGTAATACTGGCATTAAACAGGCAACAGGGGATTATATTTTTTTTCTAGATAGCGATGATTTTATTGAAACCTATTGCATATCTGTCTTGGTGGAAATTGCAAAAGATTGTGTAGATGCGGATATGGTATATGGTTCTTCTCTAAGAATTCGTGAAGGTTATTCTTCTGAGAATATAGTGAATAGCAATGGTTTTAAAAGACAATATGATAATAGAAGGCAGATACAGAGAATGATGTTGAATGATACTAAATTCCCATTACCTGTATGGAATCGACTGATAAAACGTAGTTGGCTGTTGAAACATAATTTGTTCTTTAAAGAAGGAATTGTACTCGAAGATTTACATTGGAATTTTTACGCAGCTAAATATGTAAAATCAATAGTTTTATGTAAGAGGATTACTCATTATTATAGATATAATCCCCATGGAATTATGAATTCGCAAACGCAAAAAATGATTGAGAGTGGATATATTATCTTAAAAGATTGGATTTTGAACTTAGATTGTCATAGCTTATTTTGGCAGTTATATTCAGTTTTTCATTTAGCCCATACAACCTATGTAAGAAAATACGGTGGAGAAAATCGAGCGAAATGTATTCGAGTATTTTATCCGCTTATTTGTCTATTAGAAGTTGTGATAAGAAATATGCAGAAATATAGAGGTCATTAAGCCTAAGTAAGAAAATATTGTATAAAATGGCTGTCATTGAGTTTGTATTTGGGGTATTTATTAAAATATTATTACTCAAATGATAGAAGAGTGATGATATAAAGAGTTTACTGTTCACTTTCGGCAAAGAATCGTATTAAGTAGGTATCGTTGAGAAACTAGATTTAGCTGGAATTTAGTAAAATAGATTGATTGAGGAAATCTGAGTATATAAAAACTGTTACTAGCTTCGAATAGTTCCATCGTCCCAAATAAAGAGGACTTAATAAGTGAGTATGTATAAGTTTGGTTTAAAGAGAATGATAGACTTTATTGTTTCTATCATTCTGTTAATTATTTCATTTCCTGTACAAGTCATAACGGCAGGAATATTGATTGTCGCCAATAAAAGCATTCATGTATTCTTTACACAGGCTCGTCCGGGAAAAAACGGAAAGTTCTTTAAGATATTAAAATTTAAGACAATGACCGATGAAAGAGGAGTAGATGGAAAACTCCTGCCGGATGAGAAGCGGCTGACCCCAGTGGGAAAGTTGATCCGATCGCTCTCTTTAGACGAATTACCTCAGCTTATCAATGTACTGAAAGGAGATATGTCTTTAATAGGACCTCGCCCCTTACTCGCTCAATATCTGTCATTGTACAATCCCGCAGACATGAAGTGCGGCCTGGCATTACGGGGTGGGCACAATGTCATGGCCGTAATGCCATTAGTTGGGCAGAAAAGTTTGAACTGGATGTATGGTATGTAGATCATTGTTCATTCTTGCTGGATGTAAAAATTATTGCTTTAACTATATGGAAGGTACTTAGTAGAGAAGGGGTTGTAAAAGATGGAAAGGTTACTACGGATTATTTTAATGGAAATAATTAAAAAAGGATTATGTTTTTGTATGGTGCAGGCGGTCATGCCAAAGTTATAATGGATATTCTTAAGGCCGAAAGAAAGCTGGTTGAGGCTTTAATAGATGATAACAAGGAGCTGAATGAACTGATGGGAGTAAAGGTGTTTCATAGTATAAATCAGGCAATGTCTCCATTGATAGTCAGCATAGGAGATAATAACACTCGTCGGTTGATTGCGGAAAAGGTAAATGCAACATTTGGGATGGCGATCCATCCTTCTGCTATTATTTCTGATTCCGTAAAAATTGATGTCGGGACAGTAGTAATGCAAGGGGGTATCATACAGGCTTGTACCCAGATAGGCAGGCATTGTATTGTCAATACTGGGGCATCCATAGATCATGAATGTGTAATTGGTGATTTTGCACATATCTCTCCGAGGGTGACATTATGTGGAAATATACATGTGGGAGAAGGTACCTGGATAGGAGCTGGTACAGTGGTTATTCCTGGAGTGAAAATTGGAAAGTGGAGTATTATTGGAGCTGGTTCGGTCGTTGATAAGGATATTCCGGATGGGGTACTTGCTTTAGGTAATAGGTGTAGAGTCATTAAATCATTAGAATGAGAAAAAAAGTATTACGAATAACAACAGTCCCTGTTTCATTCAAGCTGTTGAAAGGGCAATTAAACATGTTGAACAGACTGTATGAGGTAGTAGCAGTTTCATCTCCAGGCAAGGAACTGGAAGAAATTGGGGAAAGCGAAGGAGTAAGAACAGAAGCGGTTTCTATGGAGAGACGCATTGCCTTGGTACAAGATCTTAAATCTCTTTTTGCCTTGATTTGGCTTATACGGAAAGAAAAACCTTGGATGGTACATACTATGACTCCTAAGGCGGGATTATTGGGAATGCTGGCAGCGTGGATATGTAAAGTACCGGTCAGGATGCATACGTTTACGGGATTGGTGTTTCCTACTGCTACAGGTGTAAAGAAGCATTTGTTGATGTTGACGGACCGGATAACTTGTGCGTGTGCCACTTTTATAAATCCAGAAGGCAAGGGAGTGAGAAATGATTTGATCAGATTTGGAATAACTCATAAGGGGTTGCACATCATTGGGAATGGGAATGTGAACGGAATAGATGTGAGTTATTTCAACCGGACAGATGAAATATTACGCCAAGCTGAATCTATTCGGGAAAAAAGATGTTTTACGTTTTGTTTTGTTGGGAGGATAGTTGGCGATAAGGGAATTAATGAATTGGTAAGGGCCTTTGTAAAACTTTCCGATGAATTTCCTGCATGTAGGCTGATGCTTGTCGGAGATTTTGAGGAAAAACTTGACCCTGTTCAGCCAGCGACGCGGCAGATTATATCTACTTATAAATAAATTATGTTTATGGGTTGGCAGGATGACGTTCGTTCGTTTCTTGCAGCCTCAGATGTTTTTGTCTTGCCTAGTTATAGGGAAGGATTTCCCAATGTAGTGCTTCAGGCCGGGGCCATGGGGTTGCCATGTATTGTAACGGATATTAATGGAAGTAATGAGATTATTCATGATGGAGTAAACGGGCTGGTTGTGCCGCCACGGGATGAAGAAAAGTTGTATGATGCAATGAGGTTTATGCTGGTCAATGAGACTGTCAGACAAAAGTTGGCAGCTCAATCGAGAGCTCTTATCGTAGATAGATATGAGAGGCACCTTTTCTGGTATGAACTGGAAAAGACGTATAGTCAATTATAAATTAGCTGCCTTTTATGAATATTGTTGATCTGAACCTGATAATTCTTAGATAAAAGATAATGATTATTTGTGTGAAGATGGTTGATAATTAGGATGTAACTAATCTGTTCGTTCTTTGACATTATGGTGGAGGGTAAAAGTGAATTGGAGGAAATAGGTGATCTTTCCAACAAGGAAAAGATTGCATTGCAGCGTCGGTATGTTTTGCATTGTAAATATGAGGAGGCGGTAGAAATGTATGCTGATTCTAAACTTCCTTTATGTAAGATAGCTGTCAAGTGTAATGTTTCGCTCGGAGGACTGGGAAGTTATTTGCGGCGTTATTGGCGTGAATTGATCTTGCGTAGGCGAGGTATTTCCTATGAGGGAAAAGATCCGAAGGATATAAAAATTGTATCTTCCGGACAGCCCAGTATTGTATCTAAAGCCAAATATGCAGAAGCTGTGGAAGCTTGTAAATCGCTGGAATATATTGATTTAAATGTATCTCAGGTGGCTCGTAAATTTAATGTGAATGGTACAGCATTGGCTAATTATATGCGGCTACACTATGAAGAGATTCCGATTTGGCGTGAAAATGTGCGTAGGATGTTGGGTATTGGTGATAATGTACATCGAGGAGTGCGTCCGGAGTGTGAGGAACAATATGTATTGGCTGTGGAGATGTATAAGTCGACAGATAAGACTATTCCGGAAATAGCAGAAATATGTCAGGTTTCTATAGGAGGACTGAGCCAGCATATGAGGTTTTATCACAAAGAAGTGATTCGGAAGAGGAAAGCGGAGAGAAAAGCTGCCAAAAAGAACAGAATTATAGGAAAAATATGTGGTAACGGTCAGATACATTGTCCGCAGCAGAAAACTGTAGAAAAGTACCGGGAGGCACTGGAACTTTATAAGAATTCTAATTTAATTATTAAAGAAATAGTTCGTAAGACTGGTGTTCCACTGGAAGGATTTCGCAATTATCTACGTGTCTGGCATCGGGATTTGATGTTGGAACGTAGAGGAGGGGAAAAAGTGGATTGTAAAGAAGTATATATTGATCTGGCAAAAACAAAATGTTATCTAAAATCGACAGCGGCAAAATATGGGGCTGCTATTGACAGTATGAAAAATAATCTTCGCCCTGTTACCCAAGTAGCAGCAGAATATGGCTTGAACGCAGACACGTTTAGAAGCTATTTATGGGAGCATGAGCCAGATTTAGTATCACAATGTGGAATGGTAAAAAATGAAAATGGCAAATATACCTCCAGACAGGCCATGGAAAAATATGCAGAAACTGTCAGATTGTATGAAACTACAACTACAAATTTGAAATCAATAGCTGAGCGTTTGGGAGTTGTTTATAATAGTTTAAGTGGGTATATACGTCGCAATTGTCCCGATGCTAAGCAAAAACATGAGGAGCTAGTCCGCAAGGAAATGAATTTGTGAAGTAATTAGGTAAATGTCACCTATGTGACAGATTTTGTCCGGATACCGGGATATCTTTGCAGTCGTAATCAAATAGAACTAGTGGAAATATGAAAACAGCAGACTGGAAAGATACAAGTGTTGGCAAGATTGTAGCCGAAAATTTTGCTGCGGCTAAAGTATTCAAAAAATATGGGATTGATTTTTGTTGTCATGGAGAAACTCAGCTGCATGAAGCTTGTGCAGCTTTGAATCTGGATGTGGAAGAAGTTATACAGGCATTGCAGCATCAGGAATCGGAAGGAAAGGGAGCTATTCCCTTTGCATCGTGGCCGCTCGATTTGCTGATGGATTATATTTTGAAAATACATCATCGCGGTATTCGTTCGCGGGGACCGGAACTGATGGAATTGCTGGAGAAGGTAGAACGGGTACATGGAGAAGCTCATCCCGAGTTGCATGAATTGAGAGCATTGGTCAGTGAATCGCTCCAAGATTTGGAGATGCACTTGCAAAAAGAGGAAAACGTATTGTTCCCTTATTTGTATGAGTTGTATGCAGCACAGCAGCAAGGGCAACGCATGGAAC
>ENA-OOWM01000256-OOWM01000256.1-human-gut-metagenome-genome-assembly--contig:-NODE-256-length-9009-cov-1.632901_pt1 | contig 9009 bp, 8 predicted proteins | sample MGYA00241577_ERZ501323 | MGnify/ENA primary metagenome ERZ501323 (study PRJEB25962, sample SAMEA2042982) | human gut metagenome | biome: human gut; feature: human-associated habitat; material: faeces... | reverse complement strand
GATGCATCTTCGTGGATGACTGGATCTTGTATTGATTTGACAGGAGGTGCGAATAATTTATAATAAAATGGGAGCATATATAAAAGCTATTAGTTACTATTTACCCGAACAAGTTGTTACGAATGAAGACTTGGTAAGTGAGTTTCCTGAATGGAGTGTTGAAAAAGTGGCAGCCAAAGTAGGTGTGAATGTTCGTCATGTTGCTGCAGTTGGTGAGACAGCAGGAGATATGGCCGAAAAGGCAGCAAAGAAACTTTTTGAAGAATACTCTATTGATTCAAAGGATATTGATTTTCTATTGCTTTGTACGCAAAGTTCTGATTATTATTTGCCGTCCACAGCTTGTGTATTACAATATCGATTAGGGCTGCGTACTGATATTGGTGCCTTTGATTATAATTTGGGTTGTTCAGGGTGTGTATATGGATTAGCTATTGCGAAGGGACTTATAGTATCAGGCATTGCCAAAAATGTTTTGCTTCTCACATCAGAAACATACAATAAATATCTTCACCCTTCTGATAAGGGTAATCGTTCTATTTTTGGTGATGGAGCAGCCGCTTGTTTAGTATCAACAGATGGATTTGCTGAAATTGGTGAATTTGTATTAGGAACCGATGGCAATGGAGCAAATAATCTGATAGTAAAGACAGGTGCTTCTCGGTATCCGGGAAGAACCGGATTGTCTATTAAAGATGATGAAGATCATGTTTGGTATGATGATTATTTGTACATGAATGGTGGAGCTATATTCAACTTTACTTTAGAGGCAGTTCCGACTATGATGAAGCAAGTATTGGAAAAGAATCAATTTTTGAAAGAAGATGTAGACTATTTTGTGTTCCATCAAGCTAATAAGTTTATGTTAAATACTATCCGGAAAGTATGTGTTTTACCCAAAGAGAAGTTTTATATTAATTTGGAGAATACAGGTAATACTGTTTCTTCTACTGTACTAATTGGATTGAAACACTGCATGGAGAATGGAACAATACATCAGGGCATGACTGTTATGGTGACTGGCTTTGGAGTAGGACTTAGTTGGGCGGGCACAATGCTTAGTTTTTAATTTAATAATAAGTAATACTCTTTCTTTGATATAGCTCAAGATTTTTTTCTTGTATTTATATTTATGAATGTACTAATAATAGGTGGTACCGGAGTTCTTAGTAGTGCTGTAACTAATGAAGCTTTAAGGCAAGGCTTTAAAGTGACCATGATTAACAGAGGTAGTAGGAGCAACCTTATTCCAGATAATGTAGAATTTTTAAAATCAGATAAAAATGATTTAAAAAAAATTCGGCATCTGCTTGGAGAAAGGAGATTTGATGCTGTTATGGATTATTTATGCTACTCTGATGATGAGGTGGCAGATAGTTTCAATTTTTACTCTCATTATACAAAGCAATATTTTTTTATATCTTCTTGTGCTGTTTATAACACCACTTTGGGAGAAGTTTGTAGGGAGGATTCTCCTAAGATATTACCGATATGGAGTTATAGTGTGAATAAATGGGCTAGTGAAAAACATTTAGAGATCCTGGCAAAGAAATCAGATACAAATTATACAATTATCCGTCCTTGTGTAACATATGGAGATACACGAATTCCTTATGGTATTTCACCTAAGTATGGTTATCATTGGACATTGGTGTCTCGAATATTGAATGAAAAACCGATTATACGTTGGAATGGTGGAGTAAATCGATGCAATATGACACGTGTAGAAGATTTTGCTGTTGGTGTTGTTGGCTTGATTGGTAATCGGGGTGCTTATAATGAGGCTTTTAATATTTGTGGTGATGAAACTCCCTCCTTTAATGAAGTACTTAATGTTTTGTCGGAATTATCTGGAAAAAAAGTAAAGATTGTGGATGTTACAAGTGAATTTTATGCACAAGAACTTCCTAATCATGCTGGTGAAATATTGGGGGGGCGTTCTATAGATGCACTAAATAGTAATGATAAGATAAAGAAAGTCGTTCCTTCGTTTCGTCAAACAATTTTCTTAAAAGAGGGTATTGAATTAACTTATAATGCATATGTAAAGAGCAACTATCAATTTGGAATTGATTGGGGGTTTGAAGGTGATACAGACCGAATTATTAAAAAGTGGTGTAAAAAGAATGGTATTAGCATTGAAAAAATGAATTTGCATTTTATAGATTACCTTAAAACTGCAACATGGAAGGATAAAAAAAAGTATTATTTAGCTTTGTATAAAAAACGTTGGGATATTCGAAGTTTGTTATTTTTTTATGAAATTGCAAATCAGATAAAAAGAAAATTATGTGGAAAATAAGTAGTATCATAGAATGATAGAGCGGCAAACAAATAACAGAACTATTGTTAAAAACACCTTCTTTCTTTATTTTCGTATGATGTTTACAATGCTTGTCACTTTATATACATCACGCGTTATATTACAAATGTTAGGAGTTAATGACTATGGTATTTATCAGACTGTAGGTGGTGTTGCCGTAATACTTTCGTTCATAAGCACTGCATTAAGTTCTGGCTCCTCTCGATTTCTTACTTATGAATTAGGGAAAAAGGATGAAGATAAACTTAGGCGAACCTTTTCGACAGTATTGGCAATGCACTTAATTCTTGCATTTTTTATATTTTTACTAGCTGAAACTATTGGATTATGGTTTGTTTATAATAAGTTACAGATTCCAACTGAAAGAATGGGAGCTGCAGTATTTGCATATCATTTCTCAATATTAACAGTGTTGGCTATGTTTTTTCAGGTTCCTTTTAATGCTTCTATAATCAGTCATGAAAAGATGAATGTTTATGCTTATTTGAGTATTATAGAAACTGTATTGAAACTTCTCATCGTCTATTTATTGGCAATAAGTGATTGGGATAAATTGAAATTATATGCTATATTCTTGTGTACTTTGCAAATTGGTATAACTTGGTTTTATCGTAATTATTGTACTCGTAATTTTGTAGAAACACGATCTAAATGCTCAATAGACAGAGCTATAATAAAAGATGTGTTAAACTATTCAGGGTGGAATTTATGGTCGAGCGCTTCCATTGCTTTGAATAATCAAGGTGCAACTATTTTGATTAATGTTTTCTTTTCACCAGCGATTGTAACAGCTCGTGCCATTGCTAATCAAGTGAATATGGCTGCTAACCAATTTGTTCAAAACTTCCGTATAGCTGTTAATCCACAAATAGTAAAAAGATATGCAGCAGAAGATTATCAAGGAAGTAAAGATTTGTTGTGCAGTTCGACAAAGTATTCATATTTTATGATGCTTGCCTTATGTCTGCCCATTTGTTTGGTAACAGAACCTTTATTGAGGTTATGGTTGGGAATCGTTCCTGACTATACAGTTATCTTTTTACAGTTGACTCTTGTGACCAGTCTTTTTCAAGTATTTGATACATCATTTTATACAGCTCTTTACGCCAAGGGGCGAATAAAGGAAAATGCATTAATTTCACCATTAATTGGTTTTCTGGTTTTTCCGATAGTTTATCTGTTATTTAAGAGTGGATATACTCCTGTCGTTTTAGCTTGGGCATTATTAGCGTGCTATGTTCTATTGGGGCTTGTTGTAAAACCCATTCTTATAATAAAGATTGTTGGTTATACATGGCGAGATATTATGAAAGTGTTTATGCCTTGCTTTAAGGTTACTATTTTAGCTATTCCTTTACCATTAGTGATTTATGTTTTTGGTAATAAATTGGGGTTGAATGAAATATATTATAATTTGACTCTTATTTTAGTGAGCCTTTTTTGTGTGATATTAAGTGTTTGGATAATTGGGATAAATAAAGAAATGAAAAGTAAACTGTTTTCTTTGATTTTGAAGAAAATTAGGAGTAAAAAGTAAAATAGTAGTATAAATTTTACTTTATGTGCTATTTACTTGAAATATATTAGAATGAAAATGAAGAATGTGTTATTGATAGGGATTGGCGGTGTTTATAATTATGGTTGTGAAGCTATAGTACGTGGGACGATTGAAATACTTAGGAACGTTGATCCTGCTATCAAAATTAGCTATGCTTCGTATAATTATGAGGATGATGTGCAGAGATTAGCTGATTGTGATCTGAAAATACTGCAACGTAAAAGATTAGGACGGTGGAATCCTAAAAACATTATACGTAAATTGCTTACATTTGTTGGCATCTCTTTTACTATGCCTTATGATTCTACTGATTGGTTGAATGAATATGATACAGTATTTTCTATTGGAGGCGATTTGTATACGTTGACTTCTATTGGAGGCTGTAATATTTCGTTACCTTTGTTTCTTGAAAAGTGTCAGGCAAAAGGTATTAAGTATGTATTGTGGGGGGCTTCGGTTGGAAAATTTGAACAGAATTTGAAAGCGTTGAATTTCTTTAAGAAACACTTAAAGAGTGTTGATCTGATAGTGGCAAGAGAAATAGTAACGGTGAATTATCTTAATTCATTAGGAATTAAACAGAATGTAGTCTTTGCTCCTGATCCTGCTTATTTTGTAAAATGCCCTTCTTTGAGTAGTGAGGGAAAGTCTGAAAGTATAACGGTAGGTATTAATCTTAGTCCACTTTCAGCCTTATACCATTATGATAGTTTAGAAACTGCTGTCAAAAAACAAGCAGAAGCTATTTGTGGATTGGTTGAAGAACTTCACTGTAAACTCCTGTTTATTCCTCACGTACTTTCTACATCTCTGAATGATAATGATTTATGTTATTTGGAACAAATAGCAAGTAGAGTGAAGAATGCAGGGCACTCTGTAACTATGGTGAGTTCTGATCCTGGATTTATTGGCTTAAAAAGTGATTTGGCCAGATGCAATTTTGTAATAGCAGCGAGAATGCACTGTGCAATCAATGCCATAACAATGAATGTTCCTACAATATTTTTGTCATATAGTGAGAAAGCAAAGGGAATGGCAGAATATGTTTATGGTACAAGCCATGGAGTATTCTCTCTCATCGAATTTGAAGATTACCACAAAATAGCGAATATAATAAGAGAATGGAATTTAGAGTCTCGTATTGACTCAATAAAAGAGTTTGATTTTAAGTCATTATTTGTGAATGTTTAATTAAATATACCCTAATGAAAAAAATAATGCTTGTCTTTGGTACTCGTCCTGAAGCAATAAAAATGGCTCCATTGGTTAAAGAACTGCAGAAATATCCCGATGATTTTAAAACAATTGTTTGTGTAACTGGGCAGCATCGTGAAATGCTTGATCAAGTGCTGACAATTTTCAACATTCATCCGGATTATGATCTTAATATTATGAAGCAGGGACAAGACCTCTATGATGTTACAACTCGTGTGCTTATAGGTATGAGAGATGTGTTGAAAGAGGCACAGCCTGATATTGTATTGGTACATGGTGATACAACGACTTCTACTGCTTCTGCTTTAGCTGCTTTCTATCAGCAAATTCCTGTGGGGCATGTTGAGGCAGGATTACGTACGCACAATATTTATAGTCCATGGCCGGAAGAAATGAATCGTTTGATTACCGGACGTATTGCCAGCTATAATTTCTCTCCGACTTCATTGAGTAAACAGAATTTATTGGATGAAGGTGTTTCAGAAGACAAAATAGCAATTACAGGTAATACCGTGATTGATGCACTTCATATAGTAGTGGATAAAATAAAGAATGATGGAGAACTGGATGCCTCTTTGGAAGATGTTTTAAAAAGAAGCGGTTATGATGTAGGGCGTCTAGTCAATGGCAAAAAGTTGGTTCTTATAACAGGACATCGGCGCGAGAATTGTGGTGATGGTTTTATTTCAATGTGTCAGGCAATAAAAGCATTAACGATAAAATACCCGGATGTGGACTTTGTTTATCCCATGCATCTGAATCCCAATGTCCGTAAACCGATTCATGAGGTTTTTGGCAAGAATCTGACAGGGTTGGGAAATATGTTCTTTATAGAACCATTGGAGTATCTTTCATTCGTCTATTTGATGGAAAAGTCCACAATTGTTCTTACTGATAGTGGTGGTATTCAGGAAGAAGCTCCGGGTCTTGGAAAGCCTGTTTTAGTGATGCGTAATACAACGGAGCGTCCGGAAGCATTGGAGGCAGGAACTGTGAAACTGGTGGGTACTGATTATGACAGAATAGTAACCGAAGTTTCATCATTGTTATCTAATAATGTTTATTACAGCCAAATGAGCAAGGCGGTTAATCCTTACGGCGATGGTAAAGCCTGTGAACGTATTGTAGATTTCTTAAAGGATAAATGAAATGAGAGCGATAAAAGTGGGTAATGTCAATGTATTTCCGTTTCGGGATATGCAGGAACTGATGGATTATACAGCCAATGACAAGAAACTGTTATTGTCTCTGAATGCAGAAATTATAATGAAAGCAGAAGGGGAAGTGGCTGATATAATTAATTCCAATATAGGATATGCGGATGGTTATGGAGCTATAAAAGCGATGTGTCGCAAGGGTGGAAAAGAATTAAAGCGGATTCCCGGTTGTGAATTGTGGCTTGAACTGATAAAGAGATATCATTCATCGAAAACTTTTTATTTGATAGGAAGTACGGAAGGTACAATATGTGCGACAGTAAAGAAATTGAAGGAGCAATATCCGGATATTCAGATTGTGGGATATCGTAATGGTTTTATCAGACAAGCCTCGGAAAAAAATGCCTTGTTGGATGACATGAAAAGCAAGAAACCTGATTTCGTTTTTGTAGCTATGGGCTTTCCGATGCAGGAATTATTGATGGATGAACTGTATAAGGTTCATGCGGCAACTTATTTGAACTTAGGTGGAAGTTTTGATGTATTTACGGGTAAAGTAAGCCGAGCTCCTAAATGGATACAAAATATGGGGATGGAATGGTTCTATCGTTTCATAACTCATCCTAGTCGTTATAAGCGCCAAATTGTGTATTTACAGTTTCTATGGGCTTATTATAGGAATAGATTATGATTAGAAGAAGGAAGAACGTGCAGAAAAGGCTTCTTTTAATCATCCTTTTTCTTATAGACAGTATTCTATATGTCTCTTCACAGGCACTATACGGTACAACGGGACTTCTTCATGCCCCCACTGCCGAGATGCAAAAAGACAAGACATTTATGGCGGGAGGGAATGTGTTACATCTTGTTCCGTTGCAGTATATCAGTAGTAATGAGATAAAATACACATTCAATTATTATCTGAACATAACCATCTTTCCTTGGCTTGAAGTGGGATATACCTGTACCATCAATTATGCAGAGCATGGTTCCACTTATTTTCCGGAACAGTCTTGGGGAAAGTACACCAATCAGGATCGTGCCTTCAATGCTCGCCTGCGGTTGTGGAAAGAAGGCTGGTGGAAATCATGGACTCCCCAGATAGTTATAGGTGCTAATGATGGAATTGGAGATTCAGCCAATGGTGGTTCATTATCGAATCTGTCGGAACAGGATTATGGAAATGGTTTCTTGAACCGTTACTATCTGGCTATAACCAAACATCTTTATTTTGATAACATCGGTACATTGGGTGGACATATCTCATGGATTTATAGCAACCGTTTTGATAACAAGCTTAATAATCCTGCTTTCGGTGCTAATTTTCGTTTTGGCCTGAAAGAAAATGGTTCGTTGATGAACAGGATTATTAATGGTGTGAATCTGATGGGTGAGATTGTTCCGGGTTATACTGATGTGAGATCTGATCTGACATTTGATTCTGATGCCTCGAAGTATCAGGTAAATATAGGAATGGAATACAGTTTCTGGAAAGACTATATAAATGCAGTGGTGGAACTTAATAGGTGTCGTTATTTTTCCGGTGGGCTGGTGTTCAAGGTGCATCTGAAATAAAAATTGATGGTAATATCTATTGTAGTGGTAAGGTATCTGTTTTCATGGATACCTTTTTTATTTATATTCTTTGAATTATTGCCTTAATTTTGTACAGATAATCTTGTCATGAAGAAAGAAGAATTTTATGTTATATTACTTCCGATCTGTGAGAAACAGGAAGTGATTTTTCTCTTGATTTCTTATTCAACATTGCTTTTAATTTGATGTGACTTTGTATTCTCGTTTGTCCTTACTTGTGAAGGTAGGGGCAAACTGATAATTAAAGGATTTAGTTTTGTGGAAAGGTTATCCCTTCACAGGGGTAGCCTCTTTGTTTTTTATATTACTTGTTGAAATACTTAGTTTTTCTATCTTTAATCGTATATTTTTTGTGTTGTAATTCAAATTCTTTGTAAAAATCATCTATTCTACAATAATTTTCTGAATTTGAGACTCTAAGGGAGGGGATAATTGAGAGATATAAATTTGATATATTATTTCTATCTTCTCTGGCTTTAGAGAAATATTTATTTGCTTATATTGAATTTTGTATTAAATAGACTCTTGTTGGCGTTTTTTATCTTTTAGTAGTGTTGAGTTTTTTGAAGGATGAAATGTAATCCTTAAGTCTAGGGATTGGGAAGAAGCGTTAGAACAGGTTATAATACAGATTATAAGGATGAAGACTTTCCATTAGAATATGATAATTCGATAGTAGTATTATCTGTATTATAACGTGAGTTCGACATAAAATCAAAAGATAGTAAGTTGCCCGTCATTGATAAAGTTCACTTCAATGGCGGGTTTCTTTTCAAAGAAACAATAGGCTGCGATAGCAGATAATGAATTGGCAATGAAATTGCTGAAAGAACGATGTCGTGAGTGTTCTATCTGTGCAATGTTTTTCAGCTCGTCATTGACTGTTTCAATCAACGCTCTCTTTCTGAGCAGGATCCTGTCGGCAATACTCATCAGGGAGTTCCTCATATTGTTTTTAACTTTAGTGACAAGTTGTATACCATTCAGGAAAAGATTCTCAAACAGAGCCTGGCCAATATATCCCTTGTCTGCACATAGTTTTCCTTTAATGTTCTTCAGAAACTTACCCTGCTTCAAGGGTTCCCGGTCATCCACATTTCCAGGTGTGAACATGAAATTGAGGATTTCACCCTTGTCATTGATTATCAGATGCAGCTTGA
>ENA-OOWM01000254-OOWM01000254.1-human-gut-metagenome-genome-assembly--contig:-NODE-254-length-9066-cov-2.958384_pt1 | contig 9066 bp, 9 predicted proteins | sample MGYA00241577_ERZ501323 | MGnify/ENA primary metagenome ERZ501323 (study PRJEB25962, sample SAMEA2042982) | human gut metagenome | biome: human gut; feature: human-associated habitat; material: faeces... | reverse complement strand
AGCCTTTTTTATTCTTTGATTGGAAACCTCTAAAATCTGATGTATGGAACAATTGAGCAGTGAACAGCTACTGGTAAAGGTGCAGGAATTTATCGCAAAATCGGATTATGCCCGCGAACCGATGGGAATGTACGATCCGATTAAATATGTACTCGATTTGGGTGGAAAACGTTTGCGTCCGGTCTTGATGCTGTTGGCTTATAATCTCTATAGGGAAGATGTCGATTCAATCCTCTGGCAGGCTACCGGAATCGAGACGTACCATAATTTCACGCTGTTGCATGATGATTTGATGGATAAGGCGGACATGCGCCGGAAGAAGCCTACCGTGCATAAGAAATGGAACGAGAATACGGCCATTCTTTCCGGTGATGCCATGCTGATTCTTTCGTACCGCTTCATGATGGAACATTGTCCGGATGATAAGGTTCAGGCGGTGATGCAGGTATTTGGACAGACTGCCTTGGAAGTTTGTGAAGGACAACAATGGGACATGGAGTTTGAAACCCGCATGGATGTTACGGTGAATGAATATATTGAAATGATTCGCTTGAAGACGTCTGTCCTTTTGGCGGCTGCTTTGAAAATCGGTGCAATCTTGGGAGGGGCTTCGGAAACGGACGCTACCCGTTTGTACGACTTCGGCATTCGGATGGGCTTGGCTTTCCAGTTGCAGGATGATTACCTCGATGTGTATGGCGATCCGGCTGTGTTCGGAAAGAAAATAGGCGGTGACATTTTATGCAATAAGAAAACCTATATGCTGATTACCGCATTAGAGAAGGCAGAGGGCGAACTGAAGGCTGAACTGATGAAATGGATAGCGGCCACAGGCTATGAACCGGCTAAGAAGATTGCTGCCGTCACTGATATATATAATAAGGTAGGAATTGCCGGGTTGTGCAAGGAACGAATCGAAGCCTACTATCAGGATGGCTTGCACCTGCTGGACGCAGTGGATGTCGAAGCATCCTTGAAAAGAAACCTGCATGATTTTGTATTCAGTTTAATGAACCGTAATTTATAAGCTTATGACGTTACTGACAGATACACATACGCATTTGTTTACTGAAGAGTTTGATGAAGACCGCGACTTGGCGATTATCCGTGCCCGTGAATCGGGAGTCTATCGCTTGTTTATGCCGAATATTGATGATACATCGGTGGAATCACTTCTGTCTACTTGCAAGGCGCATCCGGCCTGTTATCCGATGATTGGTTTGCATCCTACCTCTGTCGATGCTGATTGGGAGAAACGGTTGGCGGCGGTCGAGGCTTGGCTACGGGGCCCGGAAACTTTTTACGGTATCGGTGAGGTCGGTATTGATTTGTATTGGGACCGTACGTTCCGTAGCGAACAGATGAAAGCTTTCGATATTCAGGTGCAATGGGCCTTGGAGTTTGAACTTCCGTTGAGTATTCATAGCCGAAGTGCTTATCCGGAGGTCTTGGAGGTGTTGGAACCCTACCGTAAGGAACCTGCTCTCTCCGGTATTTTCCATTGCTTCTCCGGGTCGGTGGAAGAGGCTGCTCCTCTGTTGGAATATGAAAACTTCATGTTAGGTATAAACGGAACGGTGACTTATAAGAAAAGTACGTTGCCTGAGGTCTTGAAGCATATCCCTTTGGAGCGGGTGGTGCTGGAGACAGATTCTCCGTATCTGGCTCCCGTCCCTCATCGGGGAAAACGGAATGAGAGCGCTTATCTGGTCAATGTGTCCGAAAAATTGTCCGATATCTACGGAACGTCATTGGATGAAATTGCCGCTCAAACCACCGGAAATGCCCTGAAAGTATTCTCAAAAGCCTCCCGTACCTTTTAATTTTTATTAATTTTAGGGGATAAGGAAAACTTTTGCCGGTCAGATGTGATGTATCATGAAAAAAAAAGATACATTTGTAACGGAAATCGCTTGCAGTTCGCATTTTTATTTGTAATTTGCACCCGATTTAAGAAGAAAGCCTATTCCGAATGGCCCAAGGAGAGATGCTCGAGTGGTTGAAGAGGCACGCCTGGAAAGCGTGTATACGTCAAAAGCGTATCACGGGTTCGAATCCCGTTCTCTCCGCAAGATGGTTTTAATAGAAAAACAACTAAATCAATTTATAACTATTAATTAATTAATCTTAAAAATTAGACACACAATGAAAAAGTTATTTGCAATTCTTGCAGTGATGGGAGTCCTCTCATTTGGAATGACTCAGACAGCTATGGCTCAGGATTCTACAGCTACAGCCGCTCCGGCTCAGACAGAACAGGTTGCAGCAGCTGACGAAGCAGAAGCAGCACCGGTTGTTGTAGAAGAAGGTGGTTTACACAAAGAGTTGAAAACCAAATTTATCGAAGGTGACGCAGGCTTCATGTCTTTGGTTGCTATCGCATTGGTACTTGGTTTGGCTTTCTGTATTGAACGTATTATTTACTTGAGCTTGGCTGAAGTTGACGTGAAGAAATTGATGGCTAAAATTGAAGCTGCTTTGGAAAAAGGTGATGTAGAAGGTGCTAAGACAATCTGCCGTAACACTCGTGGTCCTGTTGCTTCTATCTGCTATCAGGGTTTGATGAGAGTAGACGAAGGTTTGGACGTAGTTGAACGTTCAGTTGTTTCTTACGGTGGTGTTCAGGCTGGTTACCTTGAAAAAGGATGCTCTTGGATTACATTGTTCATCGCTATGGCTCCGTCTTTGGGATTCTTGGGTACTGTAATCGGTATGGTTATGGCGTTCGACCAAATCCAGCAGGCTGGTGATATTTCTCCGACAGTTGTAGCAGGTGGTATGAAAGTTGCCTTGATTACTACTATCTTCGGTTTGATTGTTGCTTTGATTCTTCAGGTATTCTATAACTACATCTTGTCTAAGATTGAAGCTATCACAAGCCAGATGGAAGATTCTTCTATCACATTGCTTGATATGATCATGAAGTACAACTTGAAATACAAAAAATAATAAGAACAATGGCTAAATTATCATACAAAGTATCATACTACGTATTCTATGTATGCATCGCACTGATTTTGGTAGTGCTGGGCATGTTCTACGGAGTAGGATACAGCGAAACAAATGCAGCTGGTTTGGTTGAACCGGCTAATACTCCAGCCCTGATGTACCTGATGTACGGTATGTTTGCTGTCTGTGTCGCTGTTACAGTTATTGCAGCAGTACTTCAGTTTGGTGCTGCATTGAAAGATAATCCGAAAGGCGCTATCAAGTCTTTGTTTGGTCTGATCCTTTTGGTCGTATTATTAATTATAACATATAATATCGGTTCTAACGTACCTGTATTGTTGGGTGGTGGTGCTGTTTACGAAAATGCAACAATGTTGAAAGTTACAGATATGTTCCTGTATTCAACTTATGCATTGCTTGTTGTTGCAGCAATTGGTACATTGCTGAACCTGACAGGTATTTTCAAACAGAGATAATATCATTCATTGAGTTTAATAATTTAATAAAGTAAGTAAAATGGCAAAAAAGAAAAGAGATGTGCCGCAGATTAATGCAACCTCTACGGCCGATATTGCCTTCATGTTGCTTATTTTCTTCCTTATTACAACATCAATGGATACTGACCGTGGTTTGGCAAGACAGTTGCCTCCTCCACCGGAAAATAATCAGGAAAAGAGTGATATTATCGTTAAGGAAAGAAATGTTCTCCAGGTTCGAATCAACAAGGATGACCAGTTGATGGTAGGTGGAGAATGGTTCGACATCAAGCAGCTGAGAGAAAGGGCAAAAGAATTCATTGCCAATCCGAATAACGACGAAAATATGCCGGAAAAACATCCGAAGCATCTGCCGTATTTCGGTGACGTAATGATTACAGAAAAACATGTAATTTCTGTACAGAACGACGTTGGTACTAGTTACGACGCTTATCTGCAGGTTCAGAATGAACTGGTTGCTGCATACAACGAATTACGTAATGAGTTGGCTCAGTCACAGTTCGGAAAGAGTTATGCAGAATGTTCAGAAGATGAACAGAAAGCTATTCGTGACTACTATCCACAGAAGATTTCTGAAGCAGAACCTAAAAAATATGGAGGAAAATAATCATGGGAAAATTTAATAAGACTGGTAAGCGTGGCATGCCGGAGTTGAATACCTCTTCTTTGCCTGACCTTATCTTTACCATGTTGTTCTTCTTCATGATTGTAACAACCATGCGTGAAGTTACATTGAAGGTTCAGTTCAAAGTTCCGCAGGCAACTGAATTGGAAAAGCTTGAAAAGAAATCTTTGGTGTCTTTCATCTACATTGGTAAACCGTTGCCGGAATATCAGAAGAAGATGGGTACCACAGACCGTATCCAGTTGAACGACAAGTTCGCTGAATCTTCTGAAGTTCAGGATTACATTTATCAGGAACGTGAAAACATGAAAGAGGAAGATAAACCGTTTATGACTGTTTCCCTGAAGGTTGATGCTAAAACCAAGATGGGTATCGTAACAGAAGTAAAACAGGCTCTTCGCCAGGCTTATGCTTTGAAAATCAACTATTCTGCTACTCAACGTCAGTAATAGTACATTTATAAGCTATAGAAAAAGGGATTGTCCATTCGGGCAGTCCCTTTTTGTTATGTCTATATCTGTGTGTTTGAAAATATATGTGGGTGTAATAGTTGATTATTATCTGTTTTTGTTGATTGGTTTGGTTAATCTTGTGGCTTAGCATAGTGTCGCAAAAAAAATCCTGTATATGTCTCAATACCTTCATGTAAATGAGGAGATTAATCTGTCTGTATTGACAAAGCTTAAAGTGACATAATATACTTGAAATTCTTAAATTTATATCTATTGGTTCTTTATTTCACTTTTTTGTTTCTATCTGGAATAAATTGTTTCTATAAATAGCGTCTATTTTTCATTTTTCTACATTAAAAAAATGTTATAAGGGAAATAAAATTTTTATCTGTTGGATATATATTTAAATATTTTTTCTAATTTAGCGAAAGCTGCATGAAAATACAAGAACTATACAGAGAAATGATTTGTGGTAAATCATACTAAAGACTAGAACTTAAATAAAGTATTAACCTTAATTGTTTAACTATGCAAAAACGATCATTTCTAGTAGTCACAATGTTCCTGATAGGAATGTTCCTGACTGGGATGTATGCCCAAACAATTACTGTTACCGGTAGTGTTATCGATAAGGAAATGGGCGATCCTTTAATCGGTGTGAATGTATTAGTAAAGGGAACTACCAATGGAACGGTTACCGACATGGACGGACATTATTCGTTAACCGTAAATCCGAACGATGTGTTGGTTTTCTCTTACATCAGTATGAAGACGGTAGAAGAAACGGTAAATGGAAGAAAAACAATCAATGTTACCATGGTTTCGGATGCCGAAAGTTTAGGTGAAGTTGTTGTAACCGCAATGGGTATTCAGCGCCAATCTGAAACATTGACCTATTCAGCCCAGACTGTAGGGGGAAGTGATGTTAATGATATCAAGAGTGTGAACATGATCAACTCCCTGCAAGGTAAAAGTGCTGGTTTGATGATTACTCCAAACTCTACCGGTGCCGGTGGTTCTTCAAAGATTCTGTTCCGTGGTAATAAGTCTATCAGTGGTAGCAACCAACCGTTGATTGTAGTGGATGGTGTTCCAGTGATGAGTAGTGTATCAGGAGCACAGGTGAGCAGTAATTATGGAGGTGAACGAGACGGTGGTGATGTGATGTCAACCATCAATCCAGATGATATTGCTTCCATTACTTTGTTGAAAGGAGCTTCGGCAGCTGCTTTGTATGGTGCAGTAGCTGCTAACGGTGCATTATGATTACTACTAAATCGGCCCAGTCCGGTAAGGTTTCAGTTAATGTATCCAGTAATACAACGATGGAAACACCGATGGTACTTCCTGAATTCCAAAATACATACGGTGTAAGTGACAACGGTACATACAGCTGGGGTGAGAAACTTTCAACACCTGCTCCTAATTATGCAAAAGAATTTTATCGTACCGGATTTACCACTAACAACTCTATTTCATTGTCTGGCGGTAACGACAATATCCAGGCTTACTTCTCTTATGGTAATGTTTATTCAGAAGGTATGACTCCTGAGAATACATACCGTAGCCATAACTTGAATTCAAAGGTAGGTTTTAATATATTGAAGAGTGTACATGTTGACTTCAGTGCGAAATACACCAATCAGTATGTGAAGAATCAGGCAGCTGCAGGATATCTGTTTAATCCATTGACAGGTGTATATCTGTTCCCTCGTGGCGAGGATTGGAATTATTATAAAGATAATTTTGAAGTGTATGATGCCACTAGAGGTTGCAATATCCAGAACTGGACGAATACAGGACTTCAGCAGTATAGTAACCCGTATTGGACTTTGAACCGTCAGACTCCGATTACAGACCGTAACCGTTATGAATTCGGTGGAAGCATCAAGTGGGATATCACCAAAGATTTGAATATTCAAGGACGTATGCGCTACGAAAGAGGTGAAGAACGTTGGCAACACAATCTGTATGCTTCCAGTATCGCTAATCTGTATCCGATGGGACGTATGAAGGATAATCGCTATTTCAGTGACCAGCTCTACGGAGATGTATTGCTGAGCTATAGCCATACATTCAATGATTTCTTCGTTTCGGCTACTGCAGGTTCCAGCTTTACTAAGAGTAAGACCGCTCATGTAGATTTGTGGGCAGAAGGAACTCAGTTTACTTCACCGGGTAACGGTAACATCTATTATCCGAACATCTTTACTCCGAATAACTATTACACCAACATGTCTACCGTTGGTAAAAATGATAATTGGAATACAGAAAAACGATTGAACGCTGTGTTTGCTACTGCACAGTTCGGTTATAAGGACGGATTGTTTATCGATTTCTCTGCTCGTAATGACTGGTCATCTGCTTTGGCATTTACCGAAAGTTGTTCATTCTTCTATCCGTCAGTAGGTGGTAGCTTCCTGTTAGACAGATTCGTCGATTTAGGTAAGAATGTGAACTTATTCAAAGTTCGTGCCAGCTATTCTATCGTAGGTAATGACGTTCCGGTATTTATGAGTAATTTGCTTTACTCTTTGCAGACACAAGGTTCCATTACACCGCCCGAAAATGCTCCGTTCCGTACATTGAAGCCGGAAAAGACGCATTCCTTTGAAGTTGGTTTTGACGGTACATTCTTCCAGAACCGTCTGACCATCGGTTTGACCTATTATAAGACGAATACCAAGAATCAGTTCTTCTCAGTTGCTGCTCCGTATGAATCAGGTCTTCGTAACCGTTATGTCAATGCGGGTAATGTGGAGAACCAAGGTTTCGAATTCACTGCCGGATGGTATCAGCAATTCAATGATGACTTCAGTTGGAGTACAGACTTGAACTTCTCTTACAACGACAATACCATCAAGGAACTGGTGGATGATCTTCCGAACGGTTTGACATTGACTGATTTCGGTGGTGCCAAGATTATTCTGAAAGAAGGTGGTTCTTACGGAGACTTGTATGTACGTCATATCATGCGCGACGATAGCGGTAAACCGATGAAGGACGCTACTACCGGCAATCCGATTGTAAGTGGTGATACTACAGAAGATATGATTTATGCAGGCAATATGAATGCGAAGTTCAATGCCGGATGGTCAAATACCTTCCATTACAAGGATTTCACCTTGTCTTTCCTGATTGATGGTAAATTCGGAGGTAAGGTATTGTCAATGACAGAAGCTACACTCGATGGTTGGGGTGTTTCCAAGCGTACAGGTGAGGCCCGCGATGCAGGTAAGGTAGTAGTAGACGGTGTAGAATTCGAACCGAAGGCATGGTATACAACAACTGGTGCCAGCAATTTCAATAGTCCGTATGCCAATGAATTCTATGTTTACGATGCAACCAATGTACGTCTGCGTGAATTGAGTCTGGGTTATACCTTCCGTAACCTGTTTGGTGTAGGAAAGAACCTGACAGCCGCTATCATCGGACGTAACCTGTTCTTCTTCTACAAGGATGCTCCGATGGATCCGGACGTATCTGCCGGTACCGGAAACGGTGTACAGGGTGTGGATATGTTTGCGTTACCTACTTCACGTAGCTTTGGTTTGAATCTGAAACTTAACTTCTAAAAAAGCCTGATTATGAAACGAAATAAAATTTATCAATATGCCCTTTTAGTGGCTCTTCCATGGATGGGAAGTAGTCTGATGACTTCTTGTACAGATAATTTCGAGTCGCTGAATACCAATAGTGTACAGGTTGACCCGAATAACCTGCCGTTTTCTGCCCAATGTGCGGAACCGATGCAATACTGCTATCCTCCCCAGCAGAATATGTTCCAGTTCTGGACTAATCTGACCATTGACTTGTATAGCGGTTACTTCATGACTCCGAACGGTAACTTTACCAATGGTGATATGGGTGAGAACCGTGGACATAGTGGCGGTATGTATGAAAACTATTACCTGCATATCTTCAACAATACCCGCCGTATCATTGCCGATTGTGATGAAGAAGGCAATCTGGGCTTGGCCGGTGTAATGCGGATTGTACAGGCGTATGGTACCTTGATGACTACCGATGCACACGGTCCGTTGGCCTACAGTTCCATTCTTTCCGGAGAATATGAGTCTTATTATCCGTTCGATAGTCAGCAGGAGTTGTTTGTGGCGATGTTCAAGGACCTGGATAAGGCAATTACTGATATCCAGGCAATGTCTGAAGCCGAAAAGACTACACTCGCAACTTTTGATAGCTGGTGTAATGCTGATACACAATTGTGGGTGAAGGTCGCTAATACCTTGAAGTTGCGTATGGCTCTCCGTCTTTCCAAGCGTGAAGCGGAAATGAAGGAAGCAGGAATAGACTTGAAGCAGGTAGCAACCGAAGCTGCTGCCAATACGTTGGCTACAGTAAATACCGATATTGTTATCGATAAGAGTCTGGAGAATGAAATGTGGCTGATGTTCAACTGGGGCGATTGTGGATTCAATGCCAACCTGGTTACTTTGATGTCGGGTATGAAAGACCCGCGCCAACCGCTGTACATGACGAAGAACAGTGCCGACGTAGTTGATTTGAACGGTAACGTGGTGGT
>ENA-OOWM01000250-OOWM01000250.1-human-gut-metagenome-genome-assembly--contig:-NODE-250-length-9134-cov-2.622756_pt1 | contig 9134 bp, 5 predicted proteins | sample MGYA00241577_ERZ501323 | MGnify/ENA primary metagenome ERZ501323 (study PRJEB25962, sample SAMEA2042982) | human gut metagenome | biome: human gut; feature: human-associated habitat; material: faeces... | reverse complement strand
CATATCACCGAACAGCAGCACCGCATCGCATTGGAAGCCGTTTTCGGGCTGAAAGAGGAATACGGTTACAAGGAACTGGAAGATGCTTTAATCAAAAGCTATACGTCAATAGGTGTAAAACTGAACCATCAAAAGGCGGTATCACTTATCACCATGCTCCGGAACAAACGGATGATAGTACAGGAGAACGGCAGGAAATACACGTTCAAGCCGGACTTTCACTATTAGACCGTCTAACTTGTAATCACTTCACTTTATTCGGCAGGTCTATATATTAAGGATAAAGCGAAGTGGTTGCAGAGAATGTAAAACCGCTTCACTTTATTACCGTATCCTATATATACGAAAATAAAGTGAAGTGATTATACAGACCGTACTTCATAAAAAGGTACGGGCGAAAAGAAAAATAAACCAATTCAACCATTATTAAAGCAATCATTTTATGGACATACAGACAGCAAAACAAATCAAAATAGCGGATTTTCTGCACAGTTTGGGATATTCACCCGTCAAACAGCAGGGTATCAACCTGTGGTATAAATCCCCGTTACGGGAAGAGACAGAGCCCTCGTTCAAAGTAAATACCGAGCGCAACCAATGGTATGATTTTGCAATTGGTAAAGGTGGAAATATCATTGCACTGGCACAGGAACTTTACTGTTCCGACTATGTGCCTTATCTTCTACAGAAAATCGAGGAACAGACACCACACATACATCCCGTGTCTTTCTCTTTTGGCAAGCAATCATTTTCCGAACCGAGTTTTCAGCAATTGGACATTGTGCTGCTGGCTTCTCCTTCCCTGCTTGCCTACCTACAGGAAAGAGGGATAAACACGGCACTGGCGAAAAGAGAATGTAAGGAAGCCCGTTTCACCCACAACGGCAAACGGTATTTTGCCATTGCTTTTCCGAACATATCGGGCGGATATGAAATCCGCAACCGATATTTCAAGGGATGTATCGCACCAAAAGAAATATCCCATATCAGACAGTCAGGAAAGCCAAGGAGTACATGTTACGTTTTTGAGGGATTTATGGATTACCTTTCCTTTCTTACCTTAAGGCTGGAAAGCTGTCCGCAATCACCCGACTTCGACAGACAGGATTACATAGTTCTTAATTCCGTAGCCAATGTTCCCAAGGCACTCTATCCGTTAGGAAGCTATGAGCGCATCCACTGTTTCTTTGACAATGACCGTGCAGGAATGGAAGCAATACAGCAAATCCGAAAGGAGTATGATGCTACCCGGTATATACGTGACGCCTCGCAAATCTACAGTGGATGTAAAGATCTGAACGAATATTTACAGAAACGAATAGCCGATAGGAAAGAGCAAGCGCAATCTGTCAAAAAGAGGAATGATACGCTATCCAAGAAACCGAAAGGCTTCCGGTTATAGCCCACTATAACTACACGCTCCGCTTTCGTAGTTGTGGGCTCTCCCGAGGGGATTAGGGCTTTGCCCTAATGACCCACTCAGGGCGTTTCTCCCCTGAGAACCCAGAGCAAAGAGTGACCCTCTCTTTGCAATCTCCGCTTATGGGTTGCACCCCTAAGAACCCCATGCGTTTACGGACAGCGGAAAAGCAAACAATAAAGTACAAACCAAAAAACAAGTATCTATGGCAACAAAATCAAGCATACATATCAAGCCTTGCAACATCGCATCGAGCGAGGCACACAACCGAAGGACTGCCGAGTATATGCGTAATATCGGGGAGTCCAGAATCTATGTCGTTCCCGAACTTTCCACCGATAACGAACAGTGGATAAATCCCGACTTCGGCAGTCCGGATTTGCGGATGCATTATGACAATATCAGACAGATGGTAAAGGAAAAGACCGGACGTGCCATGCAGGAAAAGGAAAGGGAACGCAAGGGAAAGAATGGAAAGATTATCAAGGTGGCGGGATGTTCACCCATCCGTGAAGGAGTATTGCTTATCAGACCGGACACCACACTGGCTGATGTACGCAAATTCGGTGAAGAGTGCCAAAGACGCTGGGGCATCACTCCGCTACAGATTTTCCTGCACAAAGACGAAGGGCATTGGCTGAACGGTCAGCCGGAAGCGGAAGACAAAGAGTGCTTCCAAGTCGGTAACAGATGGTTCAAGCCGAACTATCATGCCCATATCGTTTTCGACTGGATGAACCACGAAACCGGAAAGAGCCGAAAGCTCAATGACGATGACATGATGCAGATGCAGACCCTTGCATCCGACATCCTGCTGATGGAACGCGGGCAGTCAAAGGCTGTCACTGGTAAGGAGCATCTGGAACGGAACGACTTTATCATTGAGAAGCAGAAAGCTGAACTGCAACGCATGGATGCAGCCAAACGGCACAAAGAAGAACAGATAAATCTTGCCGAGCAGGAACTGAAACAGGTGAAATCAGAAATACGCACTGACAAGTTAAAGAAGACAGCCACCACGGCAGCGACAGCCATAACTAGTGGAGTTGCTTCTCTTTTCGGGAGTGGAAAACTGAAAGAACTGGAACGTGCCAACGAAAAACTGCAAGACGAGGTTTCAAAACGGAACACCAATATTGAAAAATTGCAGAGCCAAGTACAGCAGATGCAGAAACAGCATGATACGCAAATCCACAATCTCAGAGAAATGCACAGGCAGGAACTTGACATGAAAGAAAAAGAACTGTCACGGCTCGCCAGAATCATAGACAAGGCTTTCAGGTGGTTTCCGATGTTCAGGGAAATGCTGCGCATGGAAAAGTTTTGTGCCATGCTGGGATTCTCTAAAGAAATGACTGAAAGTCTTATAGTCAAAAAAGAAGCCCTGAAATGTAGCGGTAAAATCTATTCCGAGCAACACAGGCGGAACTTTGATATAAAGGATGATATTTTAAGGGTGGAAAATGACCCTGACGATGAAAGCAGGCTGAACCTGACAATAAACAGGAAGCCGATTGCCGAGTGGTTCAGGGAACAATGGCACAAGCTTAGATATGGAACAAGAGTGCCGCAACAAGAAGAAAGGAAAGGCAGAGGATTTAAAATATAATCATACAATATTTTGACTACTTTTTTATTATATAATCTCTATAATATTAATCTAAACTCTGATTAAATGTTTAAAATTGAGACTATTTTTTACTTAGTCCTGCAAAAAAATATATATTTGCAGCAGAAATAATGATTCTATTCTCTGTTATCATTGAATTTATATTCCGATAATTTTATTCGGTGCATAAAATCAGAATAATGGAGAATCTTAGTTTTTATAAATCACTTTATGACTTTTGATTATTATGGAATATAAAGTAGAGTATATATACAACGGTAAAAAAAATACACATTATGTATCATTTGAAAATATCAAGAATCTTACATCGAATGATATTCTACTTTCCATTCAAATGGAATTAAAAAGATTTCTTAGATATAATTATCTAACAGATACATTACAAATTTTATCTTGTATCCCTCTTAATAAAAAATAACTTTTAAAAAAGCATATCCTCTAATTGATAAGGCAGTTTATAACCATAAGCTAATGAGTTATTAATATTTCTTTCAATACTATGTTGATATTCTAATGACTTATCAGATATTTCTTTTGTAAGAAATTTGATAAGCATTTCTTTATGTTTGCGCTTATCATACAATTCTTTTGCTCGATTTCTAATTTCAGCTGTTTTTTTTATAGCTTCTTGATGATAAGAAGTTAAGTCTCCAAAACTTGCAAGCATATCCTCCCAAGGACAGAATCCTCTATCGTGAAAAATTTCTTCACGAAAAATAGGTAATATACTATCGATATAGATATCTTGTATATTTTTAATCTTTCTATCTCCACGATAACAAACCCAAGCTACATCATCATCACCAGTTTTGTATATATGCCCTGTTACTACTTCTACGCTATAAGAATCTATAACTTTTTGAATATCAATATTATCAATATAATCATCCACATTATTAAGTATATCATATTCATTCTTCAATTTTTTATGCAACTCATTAACAATTAATTGTGGCTGACAATAATATAAAATAGAAATGTCACTATGTAGTAAATTCTCTTGATGTGTTAGAAGTTCATCTTTATAATTAGAAATAGTATTAAGCGCATATGCTTCAACCTTTCCTGTAATTGTAGATTTTCTAACTTTGAAAGCCACAAACATATTAACTCGTGGATCCTTGACAAAAGAATTTCTTATATGAAAGAAAACATCACGTTTATATAATACCATGATATAACCATATTTTCTGGTTTTATCATACGATTTAATAATTCCCACATACGGATATGGAGATATCGTTACAGATGGAGAAATATACTTTTTAGACATAACTCTTTAATAAAATACATTTATATAGAAATAAAAGTATGAAAGGCCTGATTTATCAATAATTAAATCAATGTTCTTTACAAACATTATTATTAATAGTTAATTTGATTTTGGACTCCAATACGTTTTTTCAATAACATTCCTAATAAAATCTTCATTATCCGTTTTTGAATTAAGCCAAGTATATTGGTTTTTCATTTTCTTATAACAATTCTTGCACAAAGGTAAATTTGAGATTCTACATTCTTTAAAATTATTGTCTATATTTCTAACAAGTACGGTCTTTTGTCTTGATTTTCGATACGCTATGGTTAAGTCACCGGATTTTATAAATTCATCAATTGTTTTACATCTACAAATATGAAATCTTGGAACTTCATGCTCCAGATCTAGATTATAATCTCGCTTATAAACAAATACTCTCTGTTTTTTTATGGTATATTTAACACCATCCCAAACTCTCGTTTTTACATAAATAGAGTTCTCGTTAAATTCTACATCTTTATTTATTATGTCATTATAAGTAATATCATCAGTAGAACTTTCTATTTCATGGTTTGATAACTTATTGTATGACAATAAAGAATTATTATATTTTTCAATTTCTTTTAAAAGTAAAGTCATCTCATCTCTAAAAATAATATATGGCGCTCCGTATTCCCAAGTCAGTTTTTCGATATACAAATCTACCTGATTTAACCAAGCATCATCTTTTATATTTGTATTGACAAGATTCATTATCTTATCTTTAGTTTTATCTATCTTATCTTTAAATTTCTTAGCTTTCGCTTCTAGTACTTTAGGATCTTTATTATTTCTAATTTCTTTCTCAATAAAAGAAAGTTCCTCAAATGAAGAATTTATAATAAAGTCTTCCGTATATAATGGTTCAAGATTAGAGTCTATAGATAATTTATCTTGTTTGGAATTAAAATATGTATCATAAATATTGGGACAGAATCGTTTTATGTAAAATATTTTATATCTTCTTGAATTAAGAAATAATAGCATAATATATAATGAGGTAAAAAATGCAACACCTATAATTTGCAATGTTTTATCACTGTAATTATCAATAAACAGAAACGAAACTGACATTAATATCATAAATATACCATAAACATGTATCTTTGTTTTTTCCGATAATTCCATAAATATTCATTTATTAAAATCCTAATCACACTATAAAAAATAAAAGAACCAACCGTACATATCTTTATTCAAAATAATTCTGCTGTCATACAAATAATTGGTATAGTTAATTTCCTCAAAAATACATTCTTAATATATTCAAGCAAAACATATGAAAGACTTTTTATAAAGAGAATGACTCTATTTAAGGATAACTGGGAACATTTGGGGAACAAAAAGATATAACAAAAAGAGCCAAGTATTTAATTATCAAATACTTAGCTCTTTTTCTTGTACCCAGACCCGGGGTCGAACCGGGATGGATGTTACTCCACTGGTGTTTGAGACCAGCGCGTCTACCGATTCCGCCATCTGGGCATTTCTTAATTCCGCTGCAAAGATACATAAAGTTTCAATTCCTACAAGCTTTTATGTCAAAAATGTGAAAATAAAATTTATCTAATACAAATTGGAAGGGCCTGAAAGGGTTTCTATCAAAATAAAAACTACCTTAGCATAAACTTTAAGCTATACCTGTTTTTATGAACAACAACTACTACTGTATCATCATGGCCGGAGGAACAGGACGTAGATTCTGGCCATATAGTCGGAAAGCACTTCCCAAACAATTCCTGGATTTCTTTGGGACCGGACAGACGATGTTGCAACAAACGTATGAACGATACAAGCAGATTGTTTCTCCGGAAAACATCTATATCACTACACACTCCGATTACCGTGACATCGTATTGAAACAGCTACCTGATGTACGCGAAAACCAACTCATTGTAGAAGAAGAAAGAAGAAATACGGCACCTTCCATCGCTTATGCCGCCCATGTTCTCATGAACATCAACCCGAATGCTACCATGATTGTAGCCCCATCGGACAATCTTATCATGAGACCGGAAGCATTCAAGGAAGCCATGCTGAAAGGACTGGATTTTGCTTCCAGGTCCGAAAAACTGGTAAACATCGGTATCAAGCCGACTTACCCTGAAACGGGATATGGATACATCCAGATTGACGAAGAGGAAGAATGCGGATTCCACAAGATTAAGACTTTCATTGAGAAGCCTGCCGGAGAATTTGCCAAAATGTTCGTCGAAAGCAACGAGTTCTATTGGAACACCGGTATCTTCATCTGGCATGTCAAGACCATTCTAGAAGCTTTCCACAACATCATGCCGGATATTTGTCCACGCGTAGAAGCAGACATGCCGGACTTCCGGACTTGCCCAAACAGTTCCATCGACACCCGTGTATTGGAGAAGTCGGACAATGTCTATGTACAGGTCTGTGATTTCGGTTGGGCCGACATCGGTACGTGGAAGTCGCTGTACGACAACCTGCCGAAAGACAGGAACAAGAATGTCATCATCAACAGCGATACTTTGCTATACAATTGCAAGAACAACATTATCCAACTTCCAGAAGGGAAACTGGCCGTTATTCAGGATTTGGACGGTTATCTGGTAGCAGAACAAGGAAACGCCCTCATCATTTGTAAAAAAGACGACCAACAAAGCTTACGGAAATTTGTCAACGATGTAGAGATGAAATTCGGTGAAAAATACCTCTGACAGGTTCTGATTCACCGTGAGACAGGAAACGCCCGGTATATTGAAAAAAATCGTATACCGGGCGTCTTCACCTTTCTGAGTATTTCAATCAATATTCAAAGGTAATTCCCAATGTCGGCAATAGAGTACCGCTTTCCTGAGGCAGATACTTCATGACATAACGTTGCTCGGACAAAGGAGCTTCGGGATTCTCAATAACTCCCGTACTCATCAGGACATCCGCCTGTTTCAACTTACTGGCCGTAATGTTCTGCAAATCCAGATAGAACCCCAACATACATTTCTTCCAATAGAAGACTTTGTCCACCCGGACATCCAGTTTGGCATACGAAGACAGGCGTTCCGCATTATACCGCGTATAATCATAATAGCCTCTCCCCTGAGCATCCCACGCCTCTACCAAAGAAGACTTGTCTACATCGTAAGGAGTATAGGGAGAACCGCCTATCCAACTGACCCGTAAACCGACACTCCAGTGCTTAGGAAAATTATAAGTACCACTCGCATTCCAGATAAACTGATTGTCCCATGCGGAAGGCAGGTACTCACCGGAGTCCGATTGTCTGAACTCGCTTTTGAAGAAGGTCAACGAAGAGGCAAGGTTCAACTTCTGTCGGAGCAGCCATCGGAACATCAGTTCTACTCCATACGCCCGGCCCTGAGCCACGGATACCAGCCGTTCATTACCGACTACGCCATAATCATTACCTTTGCACGCCAACGGAATACCGTCGACCATCGAAAGGGGCATGTGGTCGTAACCTTTGTAAAAGCCTTCGGCTGTCAGTTCCATCGACTCATTCGGCCTCCACGCCAACCCCAGACTTTCTTGAGTTACAGAGGTATATTTCAAGGAACGGTTGACATACATTCCGTCAGCATCCTTAAATCCCAAGGCTGTATAAGGAGGAAGCTGATAATACAATCCCATGTGTCCACTCAAGTACCATCCGTCCGCCAGACGGTAAGAAACCGACATTCGCGGAGAAAGCTGACGCCACAATTCCTTCATGCGGCTGTTGTAATTGTTACCATCCGTACGTACACCCAAAGAAGCCGTAAAGCGTTCATCCACTCCGGTATAATTTAACGAGGCATACAATCCCCACCGGATAATATCCAAAGCCGTCCGATAATCTGTTACCGACAGGCTGTTGCCATACACACGCTGATAAGTATGGTTGGTATACTGCAGATACCCCAACTCGATGCCTGCATCCAGTTTCCAGCGTTCCCAGGTAGAGGTATTGTCCAACCGCAACTGGGTCTCCTGTTCTACCGACCCCAGATTCAATGTCAGATTCTCCGGCCGGCTATCATCATTGTCCCGATACTTGAGGTTACGGTTATTCAGATAGCTGTGGCTAAGTGTCACAGACTGTACATGCCGTCCGGCATAATGACGGTACACCCCTCCCACCGTAAAGGTTTCCTGATTGATTTCAGGCAGATAGCTCAACAGGTATTCAGCATCTTCTCCTTCCAGACCAAGATTCAGTTTCATACGGTCGATGCCGCCCAATCCCAATATCGTCAGTTCATTGTAGGCATTGAAACGTGTCTTCAGTTTGAAGGAAGCATCTGTATAGGCAGGCAAGAACGGAAGACCCAGAATCTTGAACAACATCTGCAGGTACGACTGGCGAACAGACACCAGGTAAGAAGTCTTCTTTCCCAGATGACCGTTGGAAGTCAGAGCCACCTCCGATGCACCCAACGTAGCCTTCACTGAATTGTGTTCCATATCGCCATCGCGCAACTGAAAATCCAGCACGGAACTCAAGGCATTGCCCCGACTAACCGGAAACGACCCGCTATAGAAGCGAACATTCCGAATCAAGTCCGCATCAATCAGCCCGACAGGTCCACCGGAAGCACCTTGTGTACTGAAGTGATTGATATTCGGTATCTCTATCCCATCCAGATAGAAACTGTTCTCGGAAGGACCGCCGCCACGGACTATCAAGTCGTTCCGGTAACCGATGGGCGAAAAGGCAACACCCGGATAATTCTGAACCACCCGAGAAATATCACGGTTGGCACCGGGTACTTTTTCGATTTCCTGCAGACCGATGACACGCAGACTGACAGGGCTCT
>ENA-OOWM01000237-OOWM01000237.1-human-gut-metagenome-genome-assembly--contig:-NODE-237-length-9271-cov-2.448351_pt1 | contig 9271 bp, 9 predicted proteins | sample MGYA00241577_ERZ501323 | MGnify/ENA primary metagenome ERZ501323 (study PRJEB25962, sample SAMEA2042982) | human gut metagenome | biome: human gut; feature: human-associated habitat; material: faeces... | reverse complement strand
GGCCTTTGTTTTATACGGTATTATCAATACGAAGCACTTGCCTTGATACCGGCTTTCTCCAGCAAAGCTACAATCCTGTCAAGTTCTTCATGAGTAGCCTTCTGCAAGGCATGGTCGGGAGTCTCGCGGTCGATGGTATAGACCATCACCTGCCGGGGAGCGATTTCTTTCACTACATCCAACCAAGGCAACACGTAACGGTCGGTCGTATTGTCTACATCCACCCCTGTTTCGGTCTTTCCTTTCAGAAACATGCTCTGAACAATCAGATTTCCATGAAACGCCTTCATTCCTTCAATAATCCGATTGACATCGTAATGTCCCGTCGGACAATCCACCAACCGGATATAATCGCTGTCAACCGTATCCAGTTTCAGAATATTATTGTCTATCTTATTCAGGGCAGCGAATACTTCAGGCTTATGAATGAACGTTGCATTACTCAATACGCTGACTTTGGCTTCGGGGAAATACCGGTCACGCAACATCAGTGTATCATCGATGATACCGGCAAATTCCGGATGGGAAGTCGGTTCGCCGTTACCCGCAAACGTCAGAACATTCGGTTCCGGTCCGTTCTCCTGCATTTCTTTCAACTTCTTTTCCAACGCCTCGCATACCTCCTTGCGGGAAGGGAGTTTCGCATGCGGACGATGGTCCTTATTATACCCACATTCACAATATATACAATCGAATGTGCAGAACTTTCCATCTGCCGGAAGCAGATTGATACCTAATGACACTCCCAGCCGGCGGCTATGCACCGGACCAAAAATGGGAGAAGGATAAATGACAGTTGCCATAAAACAATCCATTAATGAATAATAATCCGACCACAAAGATAACAAATCTGTGTATATCCTGTTATGATTCTCACCACTTAACCCGCAACTGCAACTGGATATCCGCTTTGTTGTTTCCCGCAATTTCTTCGGTACCCGAACTGATACGGTTACGGTCGGAATAATGGGTCCATCCCCATTTGGCTTGCAACATCCAACGTTTTCCACCATCGTAACGTAAATTCACCGCCATCCTGTACCCCCTGCCTTCCAGGGAATTCATGGAAAAGGTATACAGCAGCCCCGGTTCGTACAAATAAACACGCGAATCATAATTATCCGTCCGGAACCATACACCGCTGATGCTGCCTTGTAACGGAAAATCTTCGGAAGCCAACTTCAGCGTTTCTCCTAAGGCATAGCCGTTTCCCTTGTCATTGCTTCCATAAGATGTACGTACAAATTCGGCAACGGTCTTGGAAGTAAGAAACGGATAAGGCATATAAGCGACTTGTGCATGTACACGTTGACGGATATAAGGTAATACGTACTTCCTTTCATCGGATAAAGTATGATTCTTCGCCTTATTCTTGATACCATATCTTATCAACACGCCCAGTGAATGAGGATGTGAATAACTCAACTGAATATTACCTGAAACTCCCAGTGTATTCCGGCGGTCCACCTGATAACGGTACCAGGGAAAATAAAAAAAATCTCCATAAGCCGATAAGTTGACAGACTGTAAGATTTTCGTTTCCAGTCCTATGCAGATTCCAGCCTCATTACTGGTCTTTGAATTTTCTCCCCAGGCATTGCTCAACAACGAATGATAGCGTTTGTCATAATATCTGTTGATAAGTATCCAAGTAGTATGAACAGTCGGTGAATAACGGATGGTATTCAGCGTAGCAATAGCCCCTTGCCTATCGATGGCCGTTTCGCCAGCCCACATCCACCGATGGCTTAAAAACCATTTGTAATGCAGACCGACGTTCAGAAACTGACGTCCTCTCGGCTCAAAACGGTTATAAAGCTTTTCAACAGGATTCAACAGTTTATCATAATAGTTATAAACAGCTGTTAATCCAGCTTCCAGATATTTGCCGTTATACGATAAATGACTACCAACCAGGTGATTGCTAACTGTATTTTTCTTCTCTAAATCTTTCTGAAGCCGATGCATCCCGTCAGTTTTAAACGACCGTATTTCAGAGTTATCAACCAGTGCATCCAGGTTACGGAACGAATAAAAGGCCGATACATTCCACCGTTTGTTCCATTGCCATGTACCTCCGATACCACGGAGATAACCGGTTTCTGCGGTCGATGTAAATCTGGTCAGACCGCTTCCCATTCTACCGAACGAAGCGACTGAAGTCCCCAGTCCCATACTGGCACCTGTATTCAATACCAGTCCGTATCCGAAATTCGCCCGATAATTGCCTAACACCAAGGTCTTCAACTGCCCTATGTCCTGTAAGAGAAAGGAAGCGGCATAAGAATCATATCCTTTCCGATTGGCTCCCCGAAAGAAAGGCTCCCCGGCATCTTTCTCGGCCGAAAAACTGAAAAACAACCGGTTGGCAAAACTGAACCGATAGCGGATATTGTGGTAAAAAGCATCTCCCAAGTATTTTCGGTTCGGATATTTATCCAAGGTTTCTGCACTGTATCCGGCATATCCTGCTTTCTGATTCAACGACCTCCCTACCCGTGTCAACAACTCCTGTTTATTTCTTGTCCATATCTTCCTCCAATCCGGTTTCCGGTCTGCAGGCACTTCTCCTACATAAACAAAATCCTGTAAATAACGCCTTGTCCTCCAATCCATTCCTTCTACCCCCCAAAGTTCGTTGATACTGAGCATCGCTCCATACTTATACAGGTAGTAGAGAATATTTTCTATCAGCTGGTCGGATAAAAAAGGTAACTGTTCCAATTGCTCCCGTGTAGCGGTGTTCAGATTCAACGGGTGTTCGGCCAATTCCTGCAACTCTTCATCCATCAACGTCCAGTTCCTCATTTCCTCATCGGAAGAAACCTGTTCGTTCCATTCCATCCATTCTGATTGCGCACAGACCGGTGTTAAAAAGCAACAGATTAATAACCAATTAATTAATAGACATTTCCACATGTTATTCAGCCAGTTATCAACAATGAACAAATACGTTAATATTTTATATCAAAGAGTAGATAGCTTCATTATTATTCCTAATTTTGCGGACATGAAGCGTTACTACTACATATTCCTGGTACTGCTGTGCGCCTTTACAACATTTTCAACAGCTACAGCTCAACAAAAGACCGCAACCAAAGGTGGTTATAAAGTACCTGTATGCGTCTACCAAGGAGATACTATACCTTGTATAACGCTCAGAAACATCTATATTTACCCTACGCTGAAATTCAAGAACAAAAGGCAACAGAAATATTATTGGAAACTGGTGAGAGATGTGAAGAAGACACTCCCTCTGGCCAAGGAAATCAGAAACGTAGTCATCGAGACCTACGAATACCTGGAAACACTTCCCGATGAAAAGTCTCGCGACAAACACATCAAAGCTGTAGAAAAGGGGTTGAAACAACAATATACTCCCCGAATGAAGAAACTGACCTTTTCGCAAGGAAAACTATTGATCAAACTGGTGAACCGGGAATGCAACCAATCTTCTTACCAACTGGTAAAAGCTTTTATGGGTCCTTTCAAAGCAGGATTCTATCAGACTTTTGCAGCTCTCTTCGGAGCCAGTCTGAAAAAGGAATATGATCCGGAAGATGATGATAAAATGGTGGAAAGAGTGGTGACTCTCGTAGAGAACGGACAGTTATAATAACTTTATATATACATATAAATCAATAAATTAACAACTTATCAAACAGTTATCAACAAGGCGGATATTCCCCCTCTTGATTCCCTCCGGAAATAGGTGGATATACCCGCCTTATGTAGGATTTATCCCAACCTGAACTGCATCAGTTTATTGGCAAACTCCCAAAGTACAATACCTGCCGTAACCGATACATTCAGAGAATGTTTGGTACCATACTGAGGAATCTCGATGCATCCATCGCATGAATTCACTACTTCCTGCTGAACTCCTTTCACTTCGTTCCCCATGACAATGGCATATTTCTTATCCTTATCCAGTACCAGATCGTTCAATAAAGTACTTCCTTCGCACTGTTCGATGGCCAACACTGTATATCCTTCCTTATGAAGTTCATCTACAGCCTCTTGCGTATGTTTTACATAAGTCCAGTCTACTGTATTCTCGGCCCCTAACGCAGTCTTGTGCATTTCCGGATGTGGAGGTGTAGCAGTAATTCCGCACAAATAAATCCGATTGACCAGAAAAGCATCAGAAGTACGGAAAACCGCTCCAATATTATGCAGACTACGCACTTCGTCCAAAATCACCACCAAAGGAAGCTTTTCCGCCTCTTTGAATTCTTCTACCGTCAAGCGGTTCATCTCTGTTATCTTCAGTTTTCTCAATTCCGACATAGCTCGATTCATTTAGGTGCACAAAGATAAGAACTATCTTCATAACCTTGTTGAAAACGGTTGAAAAGGTGTAGACAATGTGGGTAGAGAAAATGATAACTAATCGTTGGATATTCCAAATAAAAGACTATAACCAGTTAAGAATCAACAATCCAAAAAAATGAATCAAAACTTACTTTCCCAATTTGAACATATTTTTAGCCTGAAAATACCAGCTCATAACTGGAAAGTTGTTAACTTTGCATAGTATGAACATTTTGTTCAAAAAGAAGATAAGACATATATAATCAAGAAAAAAACATGTTGATAAGGAACTGATATCTTATCGACAAATATTCATAACCGAAAGAGCAAGAAAACTGCTTTCTTTTTACCAACAATATTAACCGGCTATTATCAATATCATAAATTCTTTTTTGAGAAAGAAAAAATATAAAATTAATATGAATCGAGAAGAATGGGTTAAAAAAGGGTATGTTGATGAACCCGTAGACAAGTCCATGGACTTGAAAGCTGAAATCAAACGTCTGTGCAAGGAGAAGAACGCTGTGATTCTCGGCCATTTCTACCAGGCCGACGAAATCCAGGAAATTGCCGATTTCATCGGGGATAGTCTGGCCCTGGCACAGTGGGCAGCTAAAACCGATGCGGATATCATTGTGATGTGTGGTGTGCACTTCATGGGTGAAACTGCCAAGATTCTGTGTCCGGACAAAAAGGTGCTGATTCCTGATCTGAATGCGGGTTGTTCATTGGCCGATAGCTGTCCGGCAGATACCTTCAGTCAGTTTGTAAAAGAGCACCCGGGTTATACCGTCATATCTTACGTCAATACGAGTGCTGCTGTAAAGGCAGTAACCGATGTGGTGGTTACTTCTACCAATGCCAAACAGATTGTAGAAAGTTTTCCTGCTGACCAAAAGATTATCTTCGGTCCGGACAAGAATTTGGGAAACTACATCAATTCCATTACGGGACGTAATATGCTGTTGTGGGATGGAGCCTGTCATGTACACGAACGGTTCTCGGTCGAAAAGATTATCGAACTGAAGCAACAATATCCGGATGCTGCGGTGTTGGTACATCCGGAATGCAAAGGAGCGGTAGCCAAATTGGCCGATAAGGTAGGTTCTACTGCTGGCCTGTTGAAATATGCCATGGCAAGCGACAAGAAGAATTTCATTGTAGCTACCGAAAGTGGTATCTTGTATGAGATGCGTAACAAGTGTCCGGAAAAGAACTTTATACCGGCTCCTCCGGAAGACAGTACCTGTGCCTGCAACGAATGTAATTTCATGCGTTTGAATACTCTGGAAAAACTGTACAATACGCTGAAGTATGAATGGCCGGAAGTGACAGTGGATGAAGCGGTAGCTGAGGAGGCAGTGAAACCTATCAAGAAGATGCTGGAAATTTCGGAGAAGCTGGGATTATGACTTTTGTAAAAGATAACAAGATGTGGTTAATAAAAGACGTTTCTGTTATTCTTAAAAGTAAAGGGGAATTCTTCTGGAAAGGATTTATCATCGGAATAGGAGTGACATTTCTGTTTCATTAAAGATTTGTTTTGACGGAATAATGGTTCTCATGGAAATCATTATTCCGTCAAAATTGTTTTCAAAGGAAAACAGAATACTTGTTTTTATGAGGCTCAATAGAGGTAAACAAATGATATAACTAATTTATATAGTTACGCCTTCAGAAACCGGCAAAGTTTCTCTACGGCCAGTGCACGGTGACTGATTTTGTTTTTCGTCTCATTGCCTAGTTCGGCAAAAGTTTTAGTATATCCTTCGGGCACAAAGATAGGGTCGTATCCGAAACCTGACGAACCTCGTTTTTCTTTGATAATCTCACCTTTTACAATTCCTTCGAACAAATGCTTCTTTCCATCCAGAATCAGGCAGATAGCTGTGCGGAATTGTGCTTTTCTATTTTGCACTCCTTGCATATTCTGCAATAATTTTTGCATATTGGCTTCCGCATTATGTCCTTCGCCTCCGGCATAACGGGCGGAATAAACACCCGGCGCACCATTCAAAGCTTCCACTTCCAGACCTGTATCGTCGGCAAAACAGTCTAAACCGTAGTTTTTATAAATATACTCCGCTTTCAGCATCGCATTGCCTTCCAACGTATCAGCAGTTTCGGGGATATCAACATGGCAATGGATATCTTTCAAACTCAATAATTCAACTTTTTCTCCTAGAATGGAGGATATTTCATCCAGTTTATGAGCATTGTTTGTAGCAAATACTAATTTCTTTTTCATTTTATATCATATTAATTGAATGCAAAGATACTGAGAATGAACCAAAGTAAGATAATTCCTGACAGAATAATATAGGTGAAAAGGTAAATAGTAATTTGTTTGCTATGTGTATTTTCAATTTTTGATTATTTTTGTTGGTATCATTTGATACTTGATAGTATGGTATATATAGAAACTCCTCATTTGTTGTTACGGGACTGGAAGGAAGAAGATATTCTTCCGTTTGTCCGTATGAACAGTGATAAAGAAGTAATGGAATTCTTTCTCACTACTTTGACAGAGGAAGAGACGATGGCTTTTTATTGTCGTATCCGGAAAGAATTTGAAGAATATGGTTATGGTTTGTATGCTGTAGAATGTAAAGAAACTCAGAATTTTCTAGGCTATGTGGGTTTTCATAATATTGCTTTCGAGTCGGATTTTACTCCCGGAGTGGAAATAGGCTGGCGGTTGTGCCGGGATGCATGGGGAAAGGGATATGCCACAGAAGCCGCTTCTGCCTGTCTGGATTATGCGAGTGATAATTTACCTTTTAAAACGGTATATTCGTTCACTGCCATACCCAATAAACGCTCTGAACGGGTCATGCAGAAAATAGGAATGCATTTTGAAAAAGAGTTCGATCATCCTTTGGTGGAACAAGAGCATTGGTTATGCAGACATGTATTGTATAAAATAGAAATTTGAGAAAATAGATTAACCGATATGTAGTAATCTTATCATTGCTTCATCGTTCTGTTTTTCAATGCAGAAACAGTGAAGCAATGGAAGAGATTATTTTTTAGTTACTTTATTTTTAGTTTGTCGAATCCTTCGCCATACACTCCTACCACATTACTTTGTGATATAAATGCATTGGGATCAATATCTTTCACCAATCGGAATATATCCAGTGACTGGCTTTTCTTTGCCAGTACCACTACGACCTTGATTCCTTGTTTGCTATACCATCCTGTACCATCCAATAAGGTAACTCCACGATCTATTTGTTTGGTGATTCCTTCGGCTATTTCATCATGTTTACGCGAGAAAATAAGGAACTGTACGGATTGGCGTGAACTGTTTATAACATAATCAATCACAATGCTCATAATAAACAATACGCAGAAACCAAATAACACCCGTTTCCAGTCATGGAATATGAAATAGCAGGAGGATATGATGACAATATCACAATACATCATCATGCGGCCAAGGGTTACATCTTTATATTTATTGATAATCCAGGCAATGATATCCGTTCCGCCGGTACTTCCATTATTGCAGAAAACAATGCCGATACCAAATCCCAGCAAGCCGGCACCTACTACACAAGCCATGAATTCTTGTCCCGGTCCTAACAATTGCGGCAGTGTACCATCCGGGTTCTTCAATAATGCTTGAAAGAGCCATAATAGGAATGTTAGCATAAAGATGGCATAAATGGTTTTAAGGCTGAATTTAGGTCCTAGTATCTTTAATGCGAAACCTAAGAAAACAGCGTTGATAATAAAATAAGAAACCTGGATTTCAATGCCTGTAACATAATATATAATGGCTGAAATACCGGTTACTCCGCCTGTAGTTATTTGATAAGGCAGTAAGAAAGCCGCCCATCCCAGTGCATAGCTGATGAGTCCCAGAGTGATGAAGATATAATCCTTCAGCTCTCTCGTCACTTCCGCTTTGGTTGGTTTTGTAATTTGCATATCTGTTATTTGACAACGATGTTCACAATCTTCTTCGGCACTACGATTACTTTGACGATGGACTTGCCTTCCATCCATTTTTCAGAACGTTCGTCGGCCAATACAGCAGTCTGGATGGCATCCGATGCCGCATCTGCCGGGAACTCCATGTTGAACCGTGCTTTTCCGTTGAAGGAAACCGTATAGTTGACCGTATCTTCCACCAGGTATTCTTCGTTGCATACCGGCCACTTGGCATCGCATACGGAGCCTGCATTGCCCAGTGTCTCCCACAACTCTTCGCATACATGCGGAGCAAAGGGAGCCAGAACGATGATAAACTGGTTCAGGATTTCCTTCTTGCTGCATTTCATTCCGAACAGCTCGTTTACACAAATCATAAAGGCACTGATACTTGTGTTGTAAGAGAATTGCTCGATGTCTCCCGTCACTTTCTTAATCAGTTTATGGAGGGATTTCAGTTCTTCCTTGGTGGCAGGTTCATCCGTTACCAGATAATTGTCGTTGCGGTCGTAGAACAGTGACCAGAACTTCTTGATGAAGCGGTGCACACCGTCTATTCCGTTTGTATCCCACGGCTTTGATTGTTCTACCGGGCCGAGGAACATTTCGTACATGCGGAGAGTGTCGGCACCGTATTTGTCGACAATCATATCGGGATTGACAACGTTGAACATGGATTTACTCATCTTTTCCACAGCCCATCCGCAGATGTACTTGCCGTCTTCCAGAATAAATTCGGCATTGTTGTATTCCGGACGCCAGTTCTTGAAAGCTTCTACATCCAATACGTCATTTGAAACGATATTAACATCTACATGAAGCGGAGTCACATCGTACTGATCTCTCAAGCCCAATGAAACGAATGTGTTAGTATCCTTGATACGGTAAACGAAATTGCTTCGTCCCTGAATCATACCCTGATTAACAAGCTTCTGGAATGGTTCTTCTTTAACACTTACACCCAGATCGAACAGGAACTTGTTCCAGAAACGAGAATAAATCAAGTGTCCGGTAGCAT
>ENA-OOWM01000192-OOWM01000192.1-human-gut-metagenome-genome-assembly--contig:-NODE-192-length-10285-cov-2.417595_pt1 | contig 10285 bp, 7 predicted proteins | sample MGYA00241577_ERZ501323 | MGnify/ENA primary metagenome ERZ501323 (study PRJEB25962, sample SAMEA2042982) | human gut metagenome | biome: human gut; feature: human-associated habitat; material: faeces... | reverse complement strand
TTACATTGATTTATAATGAATACAGTAACAATATAAGAGAATATATCGAACATGATAAGAAGTTGCCTGAAGGATGGGCTATGTGCAGGCTTGAATAAGTTGTAGATTATGAACAACCTACTGCTTATATTATAAATTCAACGGCTTATGATGATTCCTACTCAATACCAGTTTTAACCGCAGGTAAGTCTTTTATAATTGGTTATACCAATGAAGCGACAGGGATATGCTCAAATCTTCCTTGTATAATCTTTGATGATTTTACAACAGATTCAAAACTAGTTGTTTTTCCTTTCAAGGTAAAATCATCAGTAATGAAGATTCTAAAAATACACAGTGATATTGAGATTGATTATGTGGCAATGTTTATGAGTGTAACCAGATTGATAGGTGACACTCATAAACGATATTGGATTTCTGAATACTCAAAATAAGAGATACCTATACCACCGAAGGCAGAACAAAAACGGATTGTTTATACAGCCCGTAATATTTCATTCATCGTATCAAGCACCATATCTATTTTAGCCACAATTCGTTCTTGCTCTTTGTATGGCGGTATGGGTATTAAAACATTACCAATAGATGTTTTTGTTAAACTGGGCATAGCCGTACTTTTATCTAATTTGCTAAAATCAAATGATAAGCAGAAATAATACAGATATTTATCAAGTATAGCATCATTAGCCTTCAAGCCAAAAGCTGTATCAACGTTCCAAAAATGTTCCTCTACGAATATAGGATTATTAATTGTACCTTTTCTTCCAATTATTGTAGAACCTGCGATGCAAAGATACTGATTAGCTCTGCCTATAACACCGCCACTACCATAAATTGGATATATGCCGTTAAGTGTTTCAACATTTTTTTGAGACTTCCCATTCGTTATACTTGTAATCTGTTTCATTTTACAAATAGCCCATCCTTCAGGCAACTGTGTATAATGCCCGTTATCACAAGGTGTGAAGTCGGGATTTATGCGCTTCAATAGTTCAATGGCTGGTTCGTCATTCGGATCTTGCAGTACTAGTTTACCGTGAATGGCAAGATCAAGGATTTTGGATTTGGTATAGGCTATAAGATTTTGAATGTCAGTAATATTTTGTTTGAGCGAATCAATCAAAATATCATACTTAGACACCTCTTCAATTATCCTTCTAACTTCATTTAAAGGCGGTATTGGTATTCGCATATTTTGAGATTGTGTCAGTGATATATTAACCTGTCCGGCAGAACCTCGTGTGGCAATAGAATTTATTTCTGACATTTCCTCTAAGTAGACTTTTAGATATGATACCAACACCTCTTTAAATTTGTAAGGGCGTATTAGTACAGCGGCCTGATTAAAATTTGCTTGTGGCAATGTTGTAGGAATAATTGCAAGTTTACCAAGAGGTGGTCCAACAATATTCATAATAAGGTCTCCTACTTCTGTGCGCGAACGCTGGAGCTTTCCATTATGCACTTCTTCTGTAATATATTGTGGATGATAGGCAAAATCTATTTTTTGATTCCTGAGATTGTACATCTTAATGTAAGGAACACCATTCTCTACAAAGCATGTTTTATCTGGTGTACTTCCAGATGCAACATAAGCTATATCTTCCAATCTACACCATACCCACGAATTCGGCACTTCAAACGGCACATTCTCATAATGGGGCGTATCGGAAGACTTTGCAGACTTCTTACTCCGTTTAATTTTGCCTTCTTTTATCAGTCGTTCTTTTTCAGCCTTGATTCGTTCGAGCAGAACTGATGCTGGTTCATCGTTAGGGTCTTGGGGTACAAGTTTTCCATGTATCGCAAGGTCGAGTATCTTTTGACGTAACGCTTTTGTATCCATCATTATATTTCTGTTTGTAATTGTGCAGTTTTGGCTGCACAATTACTATTCATGTTCTTCCAGTTTCTTTAATTCCTCATTTTCTTCAAACTCTTCAATCCATTCCTTCACCTTAGCTTGCAATAAAGCCTTGTTGGGGAGATAGAGTTGATAAGCAGAAGCATAGATGTTAGCATCCTTAGGCAAGGTAAGTTCCACTAGTGCATCGTTCTTCTCCTTACACAGTAGAATACCAATTGTCGGCTTTTCAAAGTCTTGTTTGACATAGCGGTCGTAATAGTTGACATACATCTGCATCTGCCCAAGGTCTTGGTGAGTTAGTTTGTCTATCTTCAAATCTATAAGCACATAGCATTGTAGTAAACGATTGTAAAACACCAAGTCAACAAAGAAATGCTGCTCATCAAATGTGAACCTTTTCTGCCTTGCTTCAAATAGAAATCCTTTGCCAAGTTCTAATAGGAATTGCTGCATCTTGTTGATAATGGCATTCTCTAATTTAGACTCTGAATAAACTGCATCGGGTTTTAGACCAAGAAACTCTAATGTGATGGGATTCTTGATAATGTCTGATGGTTTCCCAATAGATTGTCCTTCCTTAGCCAACCGCATTACTTCATCTTTGTTACGGCTCAAAGCCAATCTCTCATAAAGACAGCTTCCTACTTGACGGCTGAGTTGTCTTTTAGACCATTGTTGTTGAGTACATTCTATTTCATAGAAACTGCGGGCATCCGGATTTTCCACCCTCATCAGTATAAGATAATGAGACCATGAGAGAGCGAATGTCGGCTCAGAGATACATTCCTCTGACTTCGGATAATCGGCTAACCACTGGTTAGCCTTTTGACTCGGCTTTGGACAACCACTGGTTAGCCCTTTAGAAAAAACAATATAAAACTGCCGTATATTCTTAAGAGTTGAATATGACCATCCATCTCCCAACCTATCAGTCAGACGTTTGGAGAGTTCTTTCAGCACCGCCTTTCCATATTCGGCTCTTGTTTCCCCCTTTTGCTCATATTCTACTATATATTGTCCGATATGGAACTTAGTATAAACCTCAGCTATATTGACGGCTGTTGCCACACGTTCCCTTGCCTGCGTGACAAGGTTAACAACCTTCAAGAACAGGTCGTTTATATCTTTATCATTTGTGAAAATCTCTTTTCCCATAACTCAATTTTCTTCAATATTCGCAAGTAGCTTTTCAAGTTCAACCACAGCAGCACTTATCGTTTGGCTTTTATCCTTTATATCAGCCATCAGCTCTGCCAATGAACGGTTGTCCACCTCACCACCTTGCTTTATCCAAGTAATGTCAAGATTTGTTTTGTCTCTGGTAAGAATTTCATCTACAGGGTATTTACGCCAACGACCTTGCGGATTATTTTCTGCATCGTATGTCTCTACTCGATTATTATAGCAAGAAACAAAATCATCCAAATGATGCCGTTCCAGTTTATTGGTGGCAAGCGTATGCTTTATATCTGTACGGTAGTCGTAAAACCATATTTCCTTGGTCGGTTGTCCTTTGCTGAAAAACAACACGTTGGCTTTTACGCCTTGGGCATAGAAAATACCTGTAGGTAAACGCAAGATAGTATGCAAATTAAAATCCTGCAATAAGCGTTTACGAATAGTCTCACCTGCTCCAGCCTCAAAGAGAACATTATCAGGAAGTACAACTGCTGCACGTCCTCCCGTTTTGAGCATAAGCATCATGTGCTGGAGGAAATTTAACTGGTTATTCTTGGTCTCTACATAAAAATCCGGGCGGTTAATATCCACCGATCCAGCCGGACGAGTTCCAAAAGGAGGATTGGCAAGAATCACATCTACAAGAGTTGACGGTTCTTTTTCCAAAGAATCCTCACAAACAATCGGACTACGGTCTGTACCAATACCATGCAAATAAAGATTCATGGAAGCAAGCGTCACCACTAAAGGCGTATTATCCACACCATGCAAAGCTTTGTCACGCAAGAAATCACGTTTTTCTTTACTTGCTGACTGACCTTTCATATAATCGTAAGCTGTAAGCAAGAATCCACCCGTTCCACAAGCCGGGTCACAAACCGTTTCCCCCATTTGCGGATTGATACAATCTACCATTGCCTGAATAAGTGGACGAGGAGTAAAATACTGTCCTGCCCCGCTTTTCTTGTCTTGTCCGTTCTTTTCAAGAATGCTTTCGTAGATAGCTCCTTTCACATCACCGTCCATAATGAGCCATTGCTCCTCATCAATCATGGTGATGACCTTTTTCAGATAAACAGGCTTGTCTATCTTGTTTTGCGCCTTCGTATAAATCGTACCTATCAGATTATCCTGCTCACTAAGCAATTTAAGGGTCTCTTCATATTGTTTTACCAAATCCAAGCCATCAAGTACTATCAAATCTGCCCACTGATAACCAGTTGGAATAGCCGACTCTTCTCCAAACATTTCTACATTTTCGGCATCCATCTTCAAGAATAAAAGATAGGTCAGTTGGGTAATATAATCAGTAAATCCAATTCCTTGTCCGGCAAGAGTGGTTGCCAGATTCCATACTTTTTTGGTGAGCGATTGCTCTGTTGTATTATTTGTTGCCATTTCTTTATGCTGCTTTTCTTAAAACTACAAATGTGTAAAGTGAATGAAGTGCCTCGTCTGCCTTCTGCATATTGCCAAACGCTCTAATCATTTGGGCTGCATGGGTAGCATCATCTTCACGAATATCTCTGATAGTACAAGCTCCGTTAGAAGCGATGTAATCCACAATACGACTGATAACCTCTCGCTGTTTGTCAGTTATTTCACGCTGGTTTTGCCCTAACCAAAGATTGAAAAACTGTTTAGAGGTAGTAACTACGCTATCCAATCGTTCGATTTGGTGGAAAGCAAAGCGCACAAGTTGTATGATATTGGTCAATGCATCGCTTTCTTCTTTGGTAATGGAACGCCTTACCACTTTAGGGTTAACTATGGCATAAGAGTTCCAGAGTTGTTTGGATGTAAAATGATTGTTTGCCATTTTAAGTCTGTTCTCCAAATCCTTTAGCATCGAATAGGTTATAGGCTCTCCCTCATTGTTGTAAATGATGCGCAGTGCCTCTATTTCGTCATAGTACTTTTTACAAAAATCTTCAAAAGCCTCTGTCGTATTTTTTGCTTCCTCAATGGAAAACCCTTTGGAGATAAGCGTATCTTCACCCGGCATCAATGTATTGACGAATCCGGCTGCAAGTATAAGAAGGTATTTCCGAGCATCTGCATGATTGGCAAGCGGAGCGACTAGCCCCTTACGTTCATTGTTAGGCTCATCAGTGCTTACAAACGGTGGAAGAATGCCTTTCTCCAGTGCATCGTATATTCTGGCAGAAAGTTCCTTCATGTCATCATGAGACAAACGGACAAACTCTTTCCGTTGCGGATCATCCGCCTTGTTGTATATTCGGGCAAGCGTTGCAGCAAGCCGTTTGAGATACTCGTCAGGAATATAGCCATGACTAATACGTTCTAATAGCTCCTTTAGAGTAATCGTCTTTGTTGTAGGAGCATCATCTATAGGTGCCACTGTTTGCGCATGTTCCGTCACGCCTACCGCATCAACCAAATAAAAACAATCCTTGCTGAATGCGTTCGGGGTAACATTGCGAAGTTGCTCATCACCAATAGTACGTACTCCACGCCCTTTCATCTGAATATACAAAGGCAATGACTCCACATCACGCATGAACATCACTACTTCCAGCGGCTTTACATCTGTTCCGGTGGCAACCAACGTACAGGTGACAGCAATACGGAAATCCTTGTCGTTACGGAATTGGCGTATCAGTTCGTTACTGTCGCCTGCCGAATAGGTAATTTTCTGAACAAAGCGGTCATCAGTCCGTCCAAACACCTCTTTAGCTATTTGTACGATATTTGTAGCATGAGCTTCATTGAGAGCAAAAATCAATGTTTTGGGCAAAAAGTCCATATTTGGTTCACGTTGCGGGTCATTAAACAATTCCGTATAAACCACATCCCGATAGGTCGAAAGGACTAACTTTATCTGTGCCGGATTGATAATACTCCGATTAAGTTCTTTATTTGTATAGATTTTGGTTTCCTTACTACTTACAATCTTAACCTCACCTGTATATCTTGTTTCTTCTTTAAATTTCTCACCCTCTAATATAGCCCCACCCGTTTCTGTGACTTGCGTTTTTATTCTATATACCCGACAATCCACATTCACGCCATCAACAATACTCTTTTCCAATGTGTAGTTAACAATGCAGTTATTATTGAAGAATGCCATTGTTTCAGGGATAGGAGTTGCGGTCAGACCAACCAATCTTGCCGTATCGAAATACTCCAGCACCTTGCGCCAGTTCCCATAAATGGAGCGATGGCACTCGTCTATGATAATCATATCAAAGTAGTCGTGCGGTAAGTTGGGATTAGGAGGCAAGGTTACTTCCTCTATAGGTTCATTCTCGTCATCATCATTATCCTCAATAGTTTCTCCTTTCAAGAATGAGAATAGACGTTGTATTGTAGAAATAACGACATTGCTATCAGAAGGAATAGAAGACGAGCGAAGGCGATTGACCGTAAAGATAGTATTGAAAGCCTCCCCATTCTCTGTCAGACGGAAAGTTCCAAATTCTCCTTCTGCTTGTTTTCCAAGATTATTTCGGTCTACAAGAAACAACACTCTACGCATTGGTGTATAAGAAAGCATCCGGTAGGCAGCAAGACAAGCAGTATATGTTTTACCCACACCGGTGGCAAGAACCATCAACGCCCGATTTTGCCCGGCACGGAAACTCTTTTCAAGTTCTGTCACTGCCTCATATTGGCAATCACGCAGCCCTTTCTTTTTCAATGTAGGGAGTCCGGCAAATGCATCTTCAATTCCCAGTCTCTTTACCAATTCATGTGGTGTAGGGATATTCATGATCTGCCTGAAACAAGAATCTTGTTCACGAAAATCACAGCAATATAGTTCCTTACCATTCGAAGTGAAGATAAAAGGCAATGGCTTTTGATATGCCTGATAGATATTCGGAACACTTCTTGCATATAAGGCTGCTTGCTCGCATACCTCTGAAGCAAAAGCATCCGTTTCTTCACGCTTAGCTTCAAGTACCCCTACTGCTTTTCCATTAATGAAAAGGAAATAATCTGCCTCAAGATTTCCTTTCAATAAACCTTCTCTTATGGCTACAGCCGTACAAGTAGGTTCATAATCCTCCCTGTTGACTACTTTCCAACCAGCATCGGCAAACCACTGGTCTATCTTTATTCTTGCTTTTTCTTCAGGAGTCATGTTCTTGATATTGTAAATTATCGGAAGCTTATGTCAAAAAACAAATTGATATTCAAAGCTATAACTTTACTCTTTCAATAATTGATTCGCTCTAAGGAAATTCACAAACGAATCAATAATTTTAGAATTACGATTAATAATATCAGTTTCAGTAAAATCACTATATGAATTACTTATCTCTGCCAATTCTACAATTTGAGAGCCATTCTTTTCCTGACCATTAGCAGTGGTAAAACCTTTATAATATTTTACTTTATCTACAAAGCGATAGTCGGAAGCTCTGATATTCAATCTTTTCTCAAGAAGAACTTTATTCCCAAGTATTTCTACATTCTGAGAATTTGATAAGCTTTTTTCTTTATCCCGTCTGTTTCGTGCATATATATGTTCTATATCGAATCTAGTTTCCAATGACAATAATGATTGATTATCATGTTGAAAAGCCCACCAAGTAATCATTGATTTTGTAATCGCACGACTATTATTGAATACATAATTTGTTATTTGCGCACGATAACGTTCTTCTGAAAATTTGAAATCTGAGAATGTTACTTCTTCGCCTTTGATTATTTTAACCATTTCCGCATACACAGGGGTACGCAAAGAATTAACACCTGGATTAGTTATAGCATACGCCCATATGAAAGCTGTTATACAGTCCAAGAAACGACAAAAAGCATTTTCTTCTATTTCATCATTTTCATCACGATGGTACATAAAATACACAGAAGTGATATACGTCCACATTCCATTAGGAGCATAACTAAGTACGAACAAACGCTTTAGAACTTTATCTGAGAAACGTTCTGTTTCTTGATTGTTAACATCTTGCCAAAATTTGGCAAGGCTTACAAGATTACTCAATGTCTTTGGCTGATGCAAAAGAGGATAACTGCCATCTCCTTCATAAAACTTGCGCAAAGCTTCTGTTGTTGATGATTTTATCTCTGCAAGTGCTCGTTCATAATACATATATCTTGTAAACAATTCATCTAATGGTGTACCATAAATTGGATGAAACACTTCGCTAGTAATCTTATCTAGATTTTTCCACGTTTCTATAAATTCATCTTTTTTGCCAAATGATGAATAATATTTATAAAGTTGCGCCTTAAAAATATCTGCATCAGAGAGAGGTTTCCCTCTATCATTCAAGGTTGAGAAAATTCTTAACGCCGTATTTTGTGATTCTGCCTCTATTGGTAAAAGGACACAGTTATTCAACACACGAGCCGGGAAATATGCAAAATAAGATGGATAATTACTTAGAAAAGCATCTATCTTTTCAACGAAAAAATTGAAATTCTTTGCGTAACGACTTTTTTTGCCAATTCCTTGTCCATCTTTCAATATTGCAATAAACTCTTCTTTATCTTCATCTGTAGCAACTTGTGAATTGATTTTCAGAGCAGATGTTTCAAACTCCCCAAATTCATTAGCTCTCCAAATACATTTTTCAATATCCTCCTTCATCCGTTTTGAGCGAGAGTCTTTCATACTACCTAGTTTATTATAAAAAGCCCTTAACAAAAGCATAAGTGTCGTTAAACGTTGCTGCCCATCAATTACCTCCATTTGGTTTCTATTCTTAAATGTTACTATGGGACCAAGAAAATACTCTTCATCGTCAACAAATTGGTCACAGTCATCATTTGGGAAAGAGAACGAAAACAAATCGTCCCATAAAGTTTTACACTCCATCTCACCCCACGCATATGGGCGTTGGTAATCAGGTATAAGGAAGTTGTATTTCGATTCTTGAAAAAGGCTTTTCACCTTTTTCTGTTCAATATTTAAGTTTGCCATCTTATTGCTTATTTTTATATTCTAATCAATTAAACTCAATAATAACATCAGAAAGGCTTGTATATTATTACCTATCTTTTTTATCAATTATTAAGTCCTTCAAATCTACCTGCAATATCTCTGCAATCTGTTGTAGAATATCCAAATTAGGCTGAATCCGATTACAAGCATAGGCATTTACCATGCTGAAACTCTTATCAAGCTGTTTCGCCAACCACGTCTGAGAGATACCTTTTTCCAAAAGAACCGCCTTTATTCTATTTAGCTTCACTGTTTGGTACGATTTTATAATGCAAATGTAGTGAATTATATTCAATATCTGGATTATTATTGTACTTTTGTAGCTATATGAATCCCCAACTTATGGCGTGAAAATCAAAAAGATGATAAGAATATGCACAACATAGTTCGTAAACATATAGAAGGAGAAATTTCAATGGACGAAGTTAGGCGATTGATTGACGAACTATAAAAAGAAGCAACATTAACTATCGAATTGTACAATTAAAAAAACAATGGAATTAGTCTATTAAAAAAAGATGAATCACAACGGCATATTCTCACTATCTTTTCCCGAAGCCAAGACAATTATTGTTTCTGGTGATATTCATGGAAACTTTAATCAGTTGGTGTTCAAACTCTGTATCCAATATCAGCTTACAGACACTTTGCTAATTGTAGCCGGGGATTGTGGCTTCGGCTTCGAAAAGAAAGAGTACTATGAGCAGATAGTTAGACGAAACGCCAAGCGAATGAACCAAGCCAACAATTGGATTGTGTTTGTGCGAGGCAATCATGATAATCCTGCTTATTTCGATGGCGCAATGCTCAACTTCAAACGCTTCGTTGCTGTTCCCGATTATTCCATTCTACAAGTTTGTAATCATACCATCCTTTGTGTAGGTGGAGCTATCTCTATTGACCGTATCTATCGCATAAATGAATGGAATAGAAACAAATACCGTGTTCATTCAAATGAGTCGCAAGAAAATGATATTTCTCGCAATTTATATTGGCAGAACGAAGTTCCTGTTTATGATCCAAATAAGATGAATGCCATCCCTGCTAGCTTCCTGATTGATACAGTTGTCACACACATACCGCACCTTCACATTGTGAACTATTCTCCAAAAACAACCTTAGCCAATGGACTATAAACGATCCTTCATTGATTGAGGATATACAATTTGGACGGGAAACGATGGATATGCTTCTGCACCATCTCAAAACCGACAACCATCCGATAAGCCATTGGTACTATGGTCATTTTCATCAAAGTTGGCATTCTGCCATTGACGGAATACTATATTAAATGCTCGACATTATGG
>ENA-OOWM01000184-OOWM01000184.1-human-gut-metagenome-genome-assembly--contig:-NODE-184-length-10529-cov-1.994176_pt1 | contig 10529 bp, 3 predicted proteins | sample MGYA00241577_ERZ501323 | MGnify/ENA primary metagenome ERZ501323 (study PRJEB25962, sample SAMEA2042982) | human gut metagenome | biome: human gut; feature: human-associated habitat; material: faeces... | reverse complement strand
TATTTCTTAGGATTCTCTACACAATATCTATAGTCGGATAAAGCATGATTCCGTACTACATTCCAGTAATCAGCATATCTATCTTTAATCTTACGAGGATCAAGTCCTATATACGAATAGTGAGCCCAGAATAACGGTCCTCCCAATTCTTCCGCACCATTATGCTTCAATTCCAGAGGCAATCCATATGGTGTAGCTGAAGTTTTGATATCTCCGCCTCGCGCCCATCCATTATGATATGCAGAAGCAGGAACAGGATGAGTAGGTGAAGATGCAGCTAATACATAGACAATCAAAGCTTCATTATAGCCTTCGAGAGGAAAGTTCATTTCCCAGCCATAATAGGGCGACCAATGCCAATAGATGACATCCTTGCCATTCTGATACCAGTCGAACTCCATTTCATGCCACAATTTATTAATCTTTGTACACAACTGCTGCTCTTCCTGATTACCATTTTCGAAATACTGGCGGACACAAAGTAAGCTTTGCATAACAAAACAGCTTTCCACCAGATCGCCTCCATCATCTTTCGTTCCAAAAGGTTTAACTTTCCCTGTCGGTCCATCAAGCCAGTGAGGCCATACTCCATGAAAACGATCGGCACGTGTAAGATAGTCGACGATCTTATGTAAGCGTGCCACTCCTTCTTCCCGAGAAATAAATTTTCTATCAATAGCAACCAGAATACCTGCGATACCAAATCCACTTCCCCCCGTAGTAACTACTGAAGAATCATTCTGAGGATAGTTCCTATCCAGATGAATACGTTCAGGAGCCAGACCGGATGTCTGTTCTGCTCCATCCCACATATAGTTAAAATGCACCTTTTGTATATAATCTAACATCACGCTGTCCGAAGCAAAAGAATCCGGACGAGATGCTGTCTGTTCGGTTATACTTAACGTTTTTTCTTTGGACGTAGATGTACATGAAAGCAAAAACAATGCACACAGACCACAAAAATATTTCCACATAAGAATTTACAGATTATCGGTTTATAATACTTTCAGGAGCATCACCTGCACATACGTGATAAGCTCCTGAAAGCTACCTTCAAAAAAACTATCTACCTTTATTCATCCTTTGGCTCATTTTCCAAAGTAGAAGAGATGTCTATCTGAGCTGTAGGAACCGGATAATATTCCTTTCCAGAAGTCCATCCCAACGGACCTAATACCTCACTCAGTTTTCCGGTACGACGCAAATCGTTATATCGTTCACCCCATTCTAAAGCAAGTTCCATACGACGTTCGTCCATAATCTGGTCAAGTGTCACATCTTCCAGTTCAGGCATTCCTGCACGCTTACGAACCAAATTGAATGAAATATCACCATCTTTATTCTGACGAACTTTAGCTTCCGCATTCATCAAAAGGACTTCTGCATAGCGGAATACACGAATATTATTATTTGTTCCATACTCTGTGCGACCTTCAGTCATCTGGTTAGACGGAGTATATGCCTTGCCATTAAAGCAATCTGGAGCAACATCACTAGCTGGTGCTTTAATGAAATCACCTTCCTGAGTAGTTTCACCTGCCATTAAGAAAGTAGTAGTAGCACGAATAGTCTCACCACGTTCTGCAGCCCACTGACGGAAAGCTTTGGTCGGACTGATAAAGCCCCATCCAGATATATTACCATCATTCAAAGGTCCCTGGAATGTGAACCAGCTATCCGAAACAACAACTTCTCCCGAACCATTTCCAAAATCAGTAAACTGCATTTCGAACAAAGATTCATCGCAAAGCTTACCTGGAATCTTGAACAGATTGTTGAAATCACTGTACAAAGAGAATTTCTTACTACCAATAATATCATCTGTCAGTCTTTCAACTTCCGACCAGTTTCCCTGCTCCATATAAACTTTAGCAGCCAGCATTTCAGCTGTAAAAGCAGAAACAGCTCCGATACGGTCTGTATATTCATTAGGACGGATACGTGGCAAATATGTCATAGAGTATTCCAGATCACTCAGCATATAACGATAAACAGCATTGACTGTAGAGCGAGTCATATCTGTCTGCTTATTGTCACGCAAGATAGTAACCGGACCAAATAACTCTGTCAGACGATAATAGCAGTATGCACGAATAAATTTTACTTCACCTGTATATTCTTCATAACGTTTTCCATCTGCCTCCGAAACAATATTTACGGCATAATTATCAAGGGCTTCCAATGCTGCATTTGCAACTTTGATGATATCATAGTAAACCATCCATGCTTCATTGGTTCCCCAAAAACCTGCATTATAATTATAACTCTGATCTATAGCCACCAAATCAGCCTGATCATCAATTCGTCCGGTAGAAACATCATCATCACGTACTACTGTAGCTCCCCATACAATCCAGTGAGAACCTCTCTGACGCAATTTGGCATAAACACCAGACACCGGCTGGTACATATTATTCAGGTTCGTATAGTCAACTTTCTCTTCGTCTACCTTATTTTCCGGCAATTTATCCAAAAAATCGGAGCAGGAAGACAATAATGTTGTGGCAGCAAATGCACACAATAATATATTTTTTATCTTAAGACTTTTCATAACTTAACGTGTTTAGCAATTTATTAGAAATCAATAGTCAAGCCAAAAGTATAAGTGGCTGCCAAAGGATAAACTCCCTCATCCCAACCAAAGTTTTGACTAATTTCCGGAGTGAATCCGTTAGAGGTAAAGTAAGTAAACGGACGATCAGCAGTCAAGCTAAGTTTAACTCCTGGCAATGTATAGCCTCCCATACGGATATTACGGAAATTATATGCCAACATAATATTCTGTATGCGGAAGAAGTTTCCTTTTTCAACAAAGAAAGAATTTGTATGGCTATTGTTCCATGCTTTTAGCATACCTTTTGCTGACGGATAAGTATTGGTAGAACCTTCACCTGTCCAACGGTTATCATAAAAGTCTTTATCGAAGTTGAAGTTTGCCTGAGTGTAACGTACAGCACGTTTACGGTTATAAATTTCATTTCCAGCCTGTCCGAATGTTGACAGAGAGAATTCCAGATTCTTATATTGGAAACCTAAATTGAAACTATAAGTCAATCTCGGAATATTCGATCCTAAAATCTGACGGTCCTTATCATCTATAACCTGGTCATTATTTATGTCTTCGTAAATAAAGTCACCTGGTTCCAGTCCATTCGCCTTAGCTATCGGGTCTGCATCAATCTGAGCTTGATTCTGATATACACCCAATACCTTATATCCATAATACGACTGCATTTCTTCTCCTACCAGATTTATGGTACGGCTCTCAGCGCTACCGCCATAAATATAAGGAGCACCATTCAAACTCTTTACACGGTTACGGAGAGTAGACAAGTTTACTCCAGCATAATAGCTGAAATCTTTGCCAATTTTATCACTCCAGTTTAATTGAATATCAACACCACTGTTTTCAATTTCACCATTGTTTCCAGCTAAAGTTTGAGTACTGAAAGGCAAGGTTGTACTGATAACAGCATTCTTTGTCATACGATTATAATAATCTACATCAACATTCAGGCGGCTATCAAGTACAGCGAAGTTTACACCAACATTGAATTCTTCTACTTTTTCCCAACCTAACCAGCTAAAGTAGCTTGTATTCTGGAAACCAGGCAATGTAGTATTTCCAAATACACCTGAAGCAGATGTGCCAGTTACAATTGAAGCAAATCCATCACTGGCAGAAACATGGTCATTACCGAGCTGTCCCCAGCTGGCACGTACCTTCATGTAGTCAATTACTTCTTGCTTCTTAAAGAAATCTTCATCACTCATTACCCATGCAGCACCCACAGAAGGGAAATATCCCCATTTGTTCTGATATTTGGAACTACCATCTGCACGCATTGTCAAAGACAATAAATATTTTCCTGCATAATCATAACTAGCACGAGCAAAATAAGACAATCCACGATAGCAAGAACCGTCATCACTTACCTCACGTCCTGTTGCATTACCTTGAGTAAGATATAAATATTCATCATAGTCACCGGGAACATTGGTTGCTTTTCCTTCCAGCTTGCGCATCTGTTCCTGACGAGCAGACTGTCCTAACAAGACATTCAGATTATGACTACCCCAAGAATCCGTATAAGTCAATGTATTATCCCATATATAATTATAATAATTTGTGTCTGTCTTGGTCAATCTTGATTCTGAATTCTGTTGCAACGAACTTACCAGATAAGGCTGAACATATACACGTCCTCTTATCAATGAGAAGTCCTGGCTGTAACTTGTCTTGAATTTCAGTTTATTAGGAATTAAATTCAATTCTGCAAAGAAATTTGCCATAACCTGGAAGTTCTCATTCAGACTATTGTTATTGTATTTTGCAATAGCTACCGGATTCGAGAAGTTATTAGTAAGACCAATCTGCTGAGGAGAAGCAAATTTTTCAGGGAAAGCCTCATCATCCGAACGGCTATAATCGTATACCGGAATTAAAGAAGGCATATTGTATGCAGCCAGCCAAGCTGAATTTTCTGCATTGTACTGTTCTGAGTTACTGATAACAATGTTGCTTCCTACTTTCAACCAGTCTGTTGCTTCAAAATCAAAATTTGCACGGAAATTCAGACGGTTATAACTGTTTCGGGTATCCATGATACCATTCTGATACAGATACCCCAACGATACAAAATAACGTAGGTTATCGGTACCACCTGAAATATTAATGTTGTTCTTGGTTTGCAAAAAGAACTTGTTAAATACCATCTTGCGCCAATCAGAATTGGGATGCATGATAGGATCGGAACCAGTACGGAAAGCTTCAATATCTTCACGAGTAAAATACTTTTTACGGTCTGTTTCACCGTCATTCCTCATCTTGATATTCCAGAAGCGGGCAAACTCATAACTACCTGTTTGCTCTACATAGTTCATCGGTTGCTGTAACCCAGTCAATGAACTAAAAGAGATAGTAGGCTTACCTATAGTACCACGTTTTGTAGTAATCAAGATTACACCATTCGCACCACGTACACCAAATACGGCCGTAGCAGAAGCATCTTTCAATACAGAGAAGTTTTCAATTTCATTCGGATCAATTTGAGAGAATTCACGTTCTACACCATCCACTAAGACCAATGGATTGGAACTAGTCAACGAACCTACACCACGAATCTTGATATCGGCCGCATCCTGACCTGGTTGACCAGTAGTCTGTACAGAAGATACACCAGGTAGTGAACCCGCTAGTACGTTAGTGATACTAGCTACCGGAGCTTTGGCTAATTTTTTAGTATCAGCTGATACTAATGAGCCTGTTAAAGTTGCTTTTGACTGGGTACCATAAGCAACGACTACTACATCTTCCAACATTTGGGAATTTTCCAACAACGTAATTTCAAATGTTCTACGTTTTCCAACTATTATTTCTTGGCTTTCATAACCAATAAATGAAATTTGGAGAACAGATTTTTCACTAGGAACAGAAATTGAGAAAGTACCATCAACTCCTGTTACAGAACCATTTGTAGTTCCTTTAACTACAACGCTGGCACCAATGACTTCAATACCTGACCCATCAATTACCTTACCTGTAACGTGAAGATCGGTCTGGGCTACCACTGGTATTACAGCTAAGCTGAAAACTAAGGCAAGACTAATACATAGTCTCACTAAAAGAAGTGATTTAATTTTCCATGCCATAACATCGTTAAATTAGATTTATGATTACATTTTTTAATTAATATTATTTAGCAAAAGTAACGAAACTAACTTAACAAGATGTTTGAGATTCAATAAAGCTGGTTTAAAAATTCACTTTTTTACTTGAAAAACAATATTATTCGATTACCTGTTGTTGTTTTACCGATTGTTTGAATTGTTCTTTGAAGTTGGAAGGGGATACCCCTTCATATTTTTTAAACACAGTACTAAAATAACGGCAGTCACCAAAACCTACCAAAGTAGCAATTTCAACTATTTTCTTGTTGGTGGATACAAGATATTCCTTGGCTTTCTTCATACGCAGCTGCATCAAATAATCATTAAGCGAATAATTCGTAAGATGTTTCACTTTAGTATAAAGCGAAGAATGGCTTAGACACATGTGTTTACTCAGCATATCAATATCGAGTTGAGGATTGTCAATATTCTCTTGGATAAAACAATTCAACTTTATGAGCAACTCCTCATCAGTATTGCTAAAAGTACACTGCTTGGGCATATCATCCATCATATTTACCTTCATAATATGCTCCTTAATTACCTCTCGCGTATGGAGTAAATTTCTCAAGATGGCAAGCAACATCAATGTATCAAACGGCTTAGTCAGACAAGCCTCAGCTCCCAATTTGTAACCAATGATCTGATCTTCTTTCTCATCAGTTGCTGTAAGTAGCACCACAGGTATGTGACAAATTTGAAGGTCCTTTTTAATATCATGACAAAGAGCAAAACCATTCTTGCCAGGCATAATCACATCACTCACCACGATATCAGGATGGATTTTCTTAATTTGCTTAAAAGCAGAATCTGCTGAAGTAGAAGTATAAACCTTTCTAAAGTAAGGTTTAAGGAAATCTTGAACATAATCTAGAAAATCTACGGCATCATCCACTAACAGCAAGGTATAATGCCCAAAATCATAATTTTGCACAGACTGAGTTAAATCTGTATAAGTATCTTCTGTTAAACGATTCATATACTCACCCTGTGGACAATTCTTGATTTCACAAACAAGGTGAAGCGGCAAGTCAAAATAAAAAGTAGAACCACCCATTTCATTCTCTAGACACCCTATGGAGCCTTTCTGCAAATCCATCAGCAACTTTGAATAGGCTAACCCCAATCCACTTCCTTTTACCGAGTGATTGCCTTGATAGAAAGAAGCAAAGAATTTTGAAGTATTAAGATCTTTCAAACCGGTACTTTCATCAATTACTGATACTCGTACAGCCATTTTCTCTTCTATAAAAGCTGTTTTTATTAATACTCGATCTGATGCACCACTATATTTTAAAGCGTTCATCAGAAAATTCGAAAGAACAATTTTACACTTATCAGAGTCATAATTCAAAATATGAATAGATGAATCAAATTCATACTGCAACCTGATCCCTTTTAACTCGAACGCATCTCGAAAATCTTCAGAAAGTTGTTGCACCCACTCATTAAGATTTGAGGCCGTGATATGGACCTGAGTGATTCCCATTTCCATCTGCCTCACATCAAAAATCGAGTTGATAAGTTGCGACATATTCTCTATCTGAATCAGCACCTTAGCAATACTTTTTTTCTGCATATCATCAACCAATTCAAAAGCCATTTTCTTCAAAGGTGCATAAACCAATGTCAACGGGGTTTTAAGTTCATACGAAAGATTTATGAGAAAGTTTACCTTTTCTTCAGCTAATTTTCCTTTCTCTATATGTATTACTTCCAACGCCTTGCGTTTTTTGAAATGGATAATAAAGTAGACAACTCCCGATATAATACACACTGCTAGCACAGAAAGCAGCAGTAAGAACCAAGTAGTTTTCCACCAAGGAGACAGAATTGTAAGCGATATTAGATATTGCGGCTCAGTCCAAGTACCGTCTTTCAACAGACAGGTTGCCTGAATACAGTATGCTCCGGGCTGAAGTGTGGGAAGCACTAGCTGATTATTATTGGAATAGACTTCCGACCAAAAGTTTTCACCTGAAATCAAATATTTCACATCCTTAGTACGGAAAACCTCGCGCTCCTTAATTTGAATTTGGAATTTCATCGAAGAGTAATTCCACGGTAGTATAGCACTGGCCCTTTCTTTGTGGAAAGTAATTTTCAACCGCTTATTACCCACAAAAGCTGCCAACAAAAACAACTTAGGCTGGCTAACAACCGGTTTCTTCCTAAACCATTGCTTATCTATCTGAAGCAAGCCATCATTACCACCAAAATAAAGATAGCCATCCAAACTATTGAGTTTGGCATAAGACGAAAAACTATTGACCTGAAAGCCATCATATTCTGTAAAAATATAAGTTTCATTATTATGCAGTATATGACAAATCACTGCTTCATTGAACACTAGCCATAAATGGCCATTTTCATCACAGAAAAGCACATCAAGTTTTTTGTCATAAGGTAATTTCAAATCACTACTAACAACTCGATTATTATCGAATATTTTCAGTTCTTGTCCATCATAGAAAAAAAGCATATTACCATAGGCTGTTACCGTCTTGATTTCATTTCGACAATCAGAATAAAGTATGTGCACGCTGAAATCAGCATGATTTATCTGATAAATGGCTTGATTATCATGCACTAGAGTACGTGATACATCACTCGAAATGATTTGTAAAGAATTGGGATGACAACCTTGCTGAAAATAAGCTTGTTCAAATTGATGGGTATTAAGTGAATAACGCACAAACTGGCGACCGTAGAACTGAATCATATGATCAGGACTACGATACATACGCACACCAATACTCGACTTACACATTTGAGCATCAACCGTAGGATTCATCAAAATAAAACGAGTAAGTGCTCCAGTAGTCTTATGACACTTATAGATACCTTCTCCATAGAAAGAAATCAAAAGATGATTTGTATCAAAATCTACCACAGACATCACACTACCTGAGAAAGCATAGGGAAAATGGGTGAATCTCTTTTCTTTAATATCATATTTGCTCAACCCACTATGTTCTATCCCCATCCACACATTTCCATCTTGATCCTCACATATTGAAGAAACAGAACGATAGCCATGACCTTTCAATTCGCAATTTCCCACTGAAGAATAATGCTTCATGTAACCTTCATGGATGCAAATCAGCCCATTATGTACAGTACCGGCCCACTTGGTGCCAAAACTATCTTCAAAGAGCACACGGATAAAATCGGAAGAGATAGAATGCTCATCAAATGAAGAATGCGTGACATGTTGAAAAAATCCCGATTTGCGATCCAAAATATTAATACCTCCACCATCAGTAGCTATCCACAGTTGGCTACCAAATTCCTTAACATCAGTCACAGAATTATGGCTCAATAAAGAATTATCAGTAGTATAATGATGTAACAACTTACCCTCATCCTCTAGTGAATAACATTCCAATCCTTTAGTATATGGAGCAAGCCACAAATGAGATTCTGAATCAATAAAAGCCTGATTGTATTCTGTCTTATGATGAATAGTTGGAAAACGCGTTACAACACCAGTCTGAGCATCAACCCAAAAAACACCTTTATAATTATCCACCACCAAAAAACGATTCTTATCCACTCTCTTAAAATAATTTATAGACAAGGGGAATGAAGACTGCAACAACAACAGTGGCTTAATCTCACCTACTGAACAATCATACGAATAAATAGCCTGATTTCCCCCAAAGAGAATATGCTGCCCCTCCAGCTGATAGGAAAAAGCTTTCAAAAGATTACCTGCAACAAAAACTGGCACAAAACTGTCTGTATTTGAAAAATATTTCGACACACCATGTGATGTGCTAACCCATAATTGTCCACAAGCATCTTCTACTACAAACTGGACATGATTGGAAAGAATTGAAGTAGAATCAGAATAGTGATAGGAATAATTCTTAATTTCATTGCCTAAAATACGAGTTAACCCGTCTATAGTACCAACCCAATAAGAACCAATTTTATCTTCATAGATGGATAAAACATTGGCATGTGATAATCCGTCCTTAACAGTAAAGTCTGTAAAAGTATAACGTTCGTTCTGAGCTGATAATAGGGAGGTAAGCAAATATAACATCCCAATAATCCATCCAATTCTAAGTCTTACATTTTCATGTTCTATCATAATATTCCAATTAGGTTAATCACAACTTATTTCAAAATAGTTTTTCTGATTTATTACACAAAGATAGTTTATTTTAATGAACTACCTCAAATATAAATAAGATTTCTGTTTTTCCCTAAAAAAATACTACTAAATTTAATTATTTATTTTTCTATAATAACGTGAGTTCGATATAATGGTTATAATTATTTATTTGAAAATTAGGAACATAGCGATAAAAGTATTAAATTTATAGTGACCAATTATAACATTTAATCGATTACCACTATGTTCTCAGAGTCTAAAATTACAGAGATTTATTGTATGGCCGATGATTTTTGCAAGGAATTTTCGTTTCAACAGGAAAAATATATGATTGAAGACAAGAAAACCGGGCATCGTAATAAGCCTAACCGGATGAGTGATGCGGAGATTATGGTCATTCTTATTCTGTTCCACTCCGGTGGTTTCCGCTGCTTCAAGCATTATTACAAAGAGTATGTCTGCAAACATTTGGAACACCTGTTTCCGCACCGGGTGTCCTATAACCGTTTTGTGGAACTGGAGAAGGAGGTGTTGCTTCCCCTGACCATTTTCATAAAGAAAGTCCTGCTGGGAACCTGTACCGGTATCAGTTTTGTGGACTCCACTCCTTTACATGTCTGTCGTAACCAAAGGATTCTGATTCATAAGACATTTGAAGGGCTCGCAGAGCGAGGAAAATGTTCCATGGGATGGTTCTTCGGATTCAAGCTGCATCTGATAATCAATGACAAGG
>ENA-OOWM01000174-OOWM01000174.1-human-gut-metagenome-genome-assembly--contig:-NODE-174-length-10731-cov-1.292338_pt1 | contig 10731 bp, 10 predicted proteins | sample MGYA00241577_ERZ501323 | MGnify/ENA primary metagenome ERZ501323 (study PRJEB25962, sample SAMEA2042982) | human gut metagenome | biome: human gut; feature: human-associated habitat; material: faeces... | reverse complement strand
CTGGTGAGGAGGAACTTCCTCCCGTTGCTGCATAAGTTCCGAAAAACAGCATGAAACATACGATACCTGTGCCATCATTTAGAAGTGATTCTGCGTCAACAAGTGTAGAGAATCGTTTACTGGTCTTTAATTCATGAAGTAAAGCAACGACTGCAACCGGGTCGGTAGCACTAATTAAAGCTCCGAACATAAGCGCAAGTCCCCATGTCCACGATTCAAATCCAGGAACAATATGGGCGATTCCTATTAATAATGTACCGGTAAGAAGCATACAAATGATCAGCCCCGGGACGGCAAGTAGAGTTGCATTTGCTAATGTCTTTTTGAATATATGCAGGTTGAGTTCATAAGCTGCATCAAAGATTAAAATGGGGAGAAATAAGTAGAGTATTAAATCAGGGTTGATATTGGCTACAGAGTTTACACCTTCTGACAGATCACTCCAAAAATTAAAAATTCCATAACGATTTAATAAACCTACTAACAGTCCGACGGCAAATAGTCCTACTGTATATGGAATACGTGTGTGCCGTAATAATGACTTTAGTAAAGCTCCGATAACAAGTCCACCAATAGTTAATAACAGTGGTGCCAAAAATGAAGTGTCTTCCATAAATATTAGTTGTTAGGGTATTCCTTTTTAAGCAAAGGTAACCATTTAAATATTCTTCTCCTATGTTTTATCTATATAATTTGAGGCTATTTGTCGTGCAACAGCTCTACTAGGCTTACCTGTATCAGTTAACGGGAGTGTATCTATTCGTATGATTTGCTTTGGACGCCGATAAGGAGGAAGTTTTTTTATGGATTCGTTTATTTGTTCGTGGTTTATATGAACCGCTTCTATTAATAAAACTATCCGCTCTCCAAATTTAGGATCAGGTACGGAGGTTATCATAAATGGACAATCGAGTAAGGGCTTGAGTTCTTTTTCTACTTGCTCGATTTGTACTTTAACTCCTCCTGTATTGATTGTGTTATCTTTTCTTCCTAAAATACGAAATAGTCCGTGTTGATTAAATTCTGCAATATCATTGGTTCTCAAAAGTTCTGAACATACTGAAGGTGCATGAATTATCAATGTATTTTCTTCTGATAAGCTGAGGCTGACATTATCAAATGGAGTGTACCAATCTGAGTGGTCACTTCCATTCAGTCGGCGTAGGGCAATGTGTGAAAGTGTTTCTGTCATTCCGTATGTGCTCCATACTGCGTGAGGAAACTCTTGCAGAGCTTTTCCAAGTGCATCATCTATAGCTCCTCCACCAATAATAAGATGTTGTATCTGCATGAGTAACTTTCGTTCAGACGGAACTTGTAGCGAATTGAATACTTGCATGGGAATCATGGCAGAAAATACCGGAGGAGTTTCTATGTTTTGCATCGGATGACCGCATGGAGGAATGGGAATGAGATTTAATCCCGCTACGAGTGAACGTACCACAACCATTTTCCCTGCTATGTATTGTAAAGGCATGCAGAGCATAGCACTATCGCCTTGATGTAGTTTGAGGAAAGAAATTGTTAGTATGGCACTATTCATCATTTTTCTTTTCTCTACCCAAAGCTCTTTAGGCTGTCCTGTTGAGCCAGATGTATGAACTTTTAGCGTGTTGCTGTCGTCAAACCATTCTGCCAGAAAATCAGCAAGGGAAGAATAGAAACTATCCTTTCCATATAGGTCATAGAATTTTTTCTGTAGAAGGCTTTTTCCGTCAGAAGCAGAAATCTTTGCTTCCGAAGCGGTATAACGTTCACCATTAATGGTAATAGTTTGTTGAGCTCTTTGAGTGATAAATGTTGTCATGGGCAATGTCATAATAGGAATTTGTTGAAGTCTGGTTCTTTTTCTTCTGGATGAAACCATAACCAATCTCCTTGTATATGAAGCGGATAATCGATATTATCAGTGAAAAGCATACCAGTTCCTAATCCTTGAGGTATATCCGGACTTAATGTTGCACACCATTGTGCGATGGCATTTAGTCCGATGTTAGATTCAAGTGCTGAAGTAACCCATGAACCAATTCCCCGTTCCTTGGCTAGTTTTATCCATTCAGTAGCCCCTTGTATTCCTCCATGAAGAGAGGGTTTTAATATGATATATTGTGGTCGGATTGTTTCGAGTAATTCTATTTTGCGTGCAATAGTGTTTATGCCTATAAGTTCTTCATCCAGAGCTATTGGAAAAGGAGATTGTTGGCATAGTGTTGCCATTTCTTTCCATTGACCTGCACGAATAGGTTGTTCGATGGAGTGTATGTGGAATGCATGTAAGCTTTCCAATTTGAAAGGGGCATCAGCGGGAGAGAACGCCCCATTGGCATCCACACGTAGTTCTATCTGCTCGGGAGAGAAATGCTGTCTTATATGCTCCAGTAGTTCAAGTTCTTTATTGAAATCGATTGCGCCGATTTTGACTTTAATACATCTGAAGCCCAATTTCATTTTTTCTTCTATGCGGGAATACATTTCATCGAAATTTCCCATCCATATGAGTCCATTGATGGGCATTTCTTTTTCTCCCTTTGAAAGGAGTGTCCCAAAACTGTAAATTGCCAGCTTTCAGGTGAGCAAATGCGGTCTCTAATCCAAACAGCATAGATGGATAAGGGCGAAGGGCTTCGTAATCAAGATAGCCATTTAACTCTGTCTGATGGCAGTGATAAGCCAGAATTTCACTATAGTCTGGTAAGTCGTCACAACTTAATGCTGGAAGTGGTGCACATTCTCCTACGCCATATTTTCCTGTTTGGGTGTCAGTGAGCAGTACATACCATACTTTACGTGTATGATAAACTCCTCTAGATGTTCCGGCAGGCTGCTTGAAGTGTAATGTTTTGGGGATGATTTTTATTGTATACATAGGCGTTTGATCTTGATCTGATTTAAAAAGGTACTTAGAAAGAAAAAACTTTCTGACGATATGTGCAGAAAGTTTTTTCGATATTGTTTATGGCATTTTAGGGAATTTGCTCCAGTCTGGTTTGCGTTTTTCCAAAAATGCTCGTCCTCCTTCTTGTGCCTCTTCTGTCATATAATAAAGCATAGTGGCATCTCCGGCAAGTTCTTGTATGCCGGCTTGTCCATCTAATTCTGCATTCAGTCCGGCCTTAATCATACGTAGGGCAAGAGGGCTATGTTGCATCATGGTTTCCGCCCATTCTACTACTTCATCCTCCAATGAATCGAATGGAACTACCTTGTTTACTAATCCCATTTCAAGAGCTTCTTGTGCTGAATACTGACGGCAGAGGAACCAGATTTCTCTGGCTTTCTTTTGACCGACGATACGTGCCAGATAAGAAGAGCCGAACCCTGCATCAAAACTACCTACTCTTGGTCCTGTCTGTCCGAATATAGCATTTTCGGAAGCTATTGTCAAATCGCAGACTACGTGCAGGACATGTCCTCCTCCAATGGCGTAACCATTTACCATAGCAATTACCGGCTTAGGTATGGAACGAATTTGTTTTTGCACATCTAGCACATTCAGTCGAGGAACTCCATCTGTACCGATATATCCTCCATGACCTTTCACATGCATATCTCCGCCAGAACAGAATGCTTTATCTCCAGCTCCAGTCAGAACAATGACGTTTATATCTTGACACTCACGGCAATAATATAGCGCATCACTTATTTCGGATGTAGTTGTCGGAGTAAATGCATTGCGGTAACGTGGACGGTTAATTGTAATTTTGGCAATTCCGTTATAAAATTCAAAAAGAATATCTTGATACTCTTTTATCGTTTTCCATTCTCTCTTTTGTGACATAGTGGATTTATTTTTGTTTTAGGTTATGGTAATATTCTTTGAGTAATTCGATATCTAATGCTTTGTCTGTAAATACTTCCAGAAGAATCGGATGGGTAGTTACATCAGGTTGGGTAAAGGCATTTATGGCAGTATGTAGTTCATTTCCATTATGTGCTGAAAGATATTCGAATCCTCTGTCTTCTGCCCATGCACGTGCAGATGTTGTATGGGTAGCGGTGACAAAGCGTCGTGCATTTTCATGTAATTCCAAGCCTGGAAGTGCATGAAAAATTTCTCCTCCTGCATTGTTTAGAAGCAGAATACGTATGTTTGTGCCATAATTAGAATTCCAAAGGGCATTCATATCATAGAAGAAGCTTAAATCGCCTATGAAGATAAAGTTCAGTTTATCAGAAGCTGTTGCATATCCTAGTGCGGTAGACAGTGATCCTTCTATACCATTAGTACCTCTGTTGGACAAAATTTCCACTTCTTCAGGCAAATCGAACAGTTGTGCATAGCGTACTACGGAGCTATTGGCCAGATGTAAAGAACATGGAACAGGAAGATGTTGGATGACTTCACCAATGGCACTCATTTCCGAATATGCAAAACTAGCCTGTGGGATAGCTTTTGACCGTGTTTCCCAAATCTTTGGGTACTCTGGTGTACGGCTATCTAACATTGGGGCTATCTTCTCCAAAAATTCGAAAGGATCCATTTCTATGATAGTGCGCAGTGAACCAAACAAATCGACGACTTCTCCATCAACAGATACATGCCAATGCTCCATCGGGGGATGCTTACGCAGAAATTTTTTTAAGCGTTTTGAGATAATATGTCCTCCGTATGTGATGAGTAATTCAGGACGCATTTTTTCTTGTTCTTCATTGTTCATCGAGCAAAGTAGAGGCTCTATATTTCGTATAGGCATTCCGGGGATGGTACGATTACTTATATTTTCGGTGAACCATGCGAAATGCTTGTACAGCATTTTGGTATATTTTTTGTCGAACAGATAAATCAGATTCATCTGTCCGACCACTATCATGCGTCGCTGGTATTTGTTTAATCGTTCAATGAGCGGTTGGTAATCTTTATCATAAATATTTAGTCCCTGGTAACGTGTAATTACTCGTGCACTAGGTAACTCTTTTTCAGGAAGTAAAAAGAACGGCTCACTGATCGGAACGTTGATATGTACTGGCCCCTTACCGTGATGGTTGAGCTCCAGCAGGGCTTCATTGATAAGTCGGTTGCAGAACCATTCACTTTCTTCGTTTGTTACTTCGGGTAAATTTACCGATTTTTTTACTAATGTACCGAATACTCCCGGTTGTGGTAATGTCTGCCCATCCATTTGTCCAATCCAAGCCGCTGGGCGATCAGCTGAAATTATTACTAATGGAACTTGCTGGTAAAAGGCTTCTGCTACAGCTGGGTGTAAATTTAATAATGCTGTACCTGATGTACAACACACAGCAACAGGAGTTCCCCCATGCAAGGCGAGTCCAAGTGCAAAGAAACCAGCACTTCGTTCGTCTGTCATCGGATAACATGTAGAGTCTGGTATATTGGCAAACGTTTGAACTATTGGAATGTTTCTACTTCCTGGACACAAAACGATGCGCTTTATTCCAAATGATCGAAGCAAAGAGGCTAGTTGTAATATGCTTTTTTTATCAGTATACATAGCTTTATTTTTATAAAATATTCCTCATGGTATTCATTTTCTGCTGTGTTTCTTCCCATTCTGTTTCAACGGTAGAGGAGGGAAGTATTCCGCCTCCGGCATAGAATGTTGCAGTTTTATCAGTAATATTCATACAGCGTAGATTGACATAAAGTGTTGTTTCACCTTGAGGATCTAGCCATCCGATAATTCCTGTATAATAAGCCCGGTTATATCCTTCGTTATTCAAAATGAAGTAGTATGCTTCTTCTTTGGGAAGGCCGCATACTGCTGGAGTGGGATGAAGCTCCTGTAGTACATCGCCTAAATGAGCTGTATCTTTTAGTTCAAAATGAAAATCAGTTTTTAAATGGACTAATTGTCCGGCTCGTGCCGTATAAGGACCTTTTTCCTTTAATTTGTTTCCGAAACGTTTTACAGTTTGCCGGATGTATTCACTGACAAATGCCTGTTCGTTCTGATTCTTTTCACTCCATTCCGTAGGCATTATTTCACCTTGCATAGGCATAGTGCCTGCAAGAGCTACTGTATGCCATTCTGTATCTTGTCCGCTTAAAATAATTTCAGGAGTACTTCCTATCCAGGTTCCAGTCTGTGGAGTGTGACATAAAGAAATCATCATACGTGGATAGTTATTACATGCACGTATAAATGCCGTAAGAGGAGAAAAATCTCCTTCTAATGCTTGAGTATAATTGCGTGACAGGACTAACTTTTTGAAAGTATTATCTTCTAGTGATGAAATGAAACGGGAGAAAACCTGTTCATATTTTTCTTTTGCTTCCTGAGTATTAGTGCTTCTTTTTTCTTTTGAATTGAAGGATGAGGAAAATTCAAATGATATTGATGAGGCAAATGCTTCGAGAGTCTGACTGATATTTTCCCATTCGTGTGCAACTTTATCCGGGCGTATAAGGACTGCCGGATATTCTTCTGTTTGATGAAAAGGAGTCATGACAAATCCTCTTTTACCGTTTAAAGCTGCCGGGCTGTTTAGTACTTCTACATCTTCTTCTTCCTGTAAAACCAATATTGGCTCATCTGTCCAAGGCAGACGATATAGAGCAAAACTGAAAGGACTACGTGTAAGATTATCTATCAGCTTGTGAATTGTTGTTCCGGGAAGATTCATAATCGTTTTTTTACTATTAAATTAACAATGCGTGCAGTAGAAACTAATTTACCTTCAGGAGTGGTTATATCGACATTCCATACGTGTGAAGTACGTCCTCTGTGTACAAGTTTTCCCACAGCTTCGACGTAAGTACCTATTGGAACCATGTGTACATGGTTAGCACTTATCTGTATGCCGCAAGGCATTTGTCCAGGTTCACATAAAGGGATTGAACCGTATCCTGCAACAGTTTCTGCTAATGCAAGAGAGGCTCCTCCATTTAAAATGTCTACAGGCTCACATGGGCGTGAAGTGCGTTCGTCGACAGGCATTGTTGCTTTTACATAACCTTCTTCAACGGAGATAAGTTGAATTCCGAGATTTTTTGCTAATGACTCCGGAAGTTCATAACATTTCTTTTCGCTCGTTTGCATAAGTCTTATATTCGTAAACTTTTGCAAAGTTACAATTTTCCATTCAAAAGCTGGAATAAGGTGTGAGAAATTACCATATGTTAATCTTTCTGTCATGCCATTGTCGTACTTTTGCACCCGGATTCAAATATAAAATAATATATGAGAGATAGCATTGATTTTAAAACGATGAATATACCGAAGCTTTTTCGGAAACTTCTTATTCCTACTGTATTAGGAATGATATTTAATGCGATATTTATTATAACAGATGGTATATTTGTAGGTAAAGGTATCGGAAGTGATGCGCTGGCTGCTGTTAATATTACGGCTCCCTTGTTTCTGATTAATACAGGAGTTGCTTTAATGTTTGGAATAGGTGCTTCAGTTGTTGCTTCTGTCCATTTATCACAAGGAAAAGCAAAGGTTGCACGTATTAATGTGACTCAGGCGATTATTGTATCATCTGTTTTATTATTGATTTATGCAATAGGAATCGTTTCGAATGTAGAGCGAGTTGCTGTCTGGTTGGGAAGTTCTGAACGTTTATTGCCTTTGGCTGTGGAGTATATGTACTGGTTTGTTCCTTTTTTGGTCTTTAGTGCTTTACTCTGTTCTGGTATGTTTTTTGTCCGTTTGGATGGGGCACCTAATTATGCAATGGTGTGTAATATCATTCCTGCTATAATAAATATTGTGCTGGATTATGTGTTTATCTTTATTCTTAAATGGGGAATGTTTGGTGCCGCTCTTGCTACTAGTTTGGGCTATATAGTTGGTGCTGTTATAATCTTGGCTTATTTGTTTCATCCTGAAAGGATACTGCATGTATGCCGAGTAAAATTGAGTAAAAAGAGTTTGTATCTTACCATAAGAAATGTAGGATATATGTGTCGCTTGGGATTTTCTTCTTTTTTATGTGAAACAGCTATTGCAACTATGATGTTTGTTGGAAATTATGTTTTTATCCGTTATTTAGGAGAAGATGGTGTAGCTGCATATAGTATTGCGTGTTATTTTTTCCCTATTGTTTTTATGGTATATAATGCCATTGCCCAGTCTGCACAACCTATATTGAGCTATAATTATGGAGCAAAATGTACAGCTCGTGTTCGTGAAACGTTTCGTTTGGCACTGACTACTGCGATATTGTGCGGAGCTGGTGTTTTTTTGCTTACATGGATATTTTCTCATCAGATTGTTGGCATGTTTCTTGATAGTTCTTATCCGGCATATAATATAGCAGTGAAAGGTTTGCCCTTATTTGCTTCGGGATTTGTATTCTTTGGAATAAATATTGTTTCTATTGGGTATTTTCAGAGCCTGGAACGTGATTGTCTGGCGATGATCATAACATTGTTACGTGGTTTTGTTTTAATCCTTTTGTGTTTCTGGATTCTGCCGATTATTTGGGGATCCTGGGGAATTTGGCTGGCTGTTCCGATGTCGGAGTTATTGACTTTCTTATTTGTTTTGGTTATTTATTGGTTGGAGAATCGGAGAAATTAGTGAGGATTGTTACATTTGTACAAAGAAAATATAAAAGATATGGATTCATTTATAGAAAGATTTTGTGCAAAATATTATTTTCCTTATGCTGAAGGAAGACAATTGATTGAGGGTATGGAATATAAGACTTATCGTAAAGGTGATTGTCTGGTACGTGAGGGAGAACGTGACACGTCTTTCTATATAATTGCTCGTGGTATTTGGCGAGGGCATTATTTACGTGATGGGCAGGAGGTATCTGTCTGGTTTGCTTCTGAAGGAGAAGCTTTATTTTCTACATGGGGATATGTCGATAATGCTGTTTCGAGAATAACTATTGAGGCAATGAGTGAAGCTGCATTGTATTGTATGCCAAAGCAGAAATTGGAAAAGTTGTTTGCTTCATCAGTTGATTTTGCCAATTTAGGAAGAAAACTTTTTGAGCGTGAATTTCTTAATGTAGAAACATGGCTTATTAATGGTGGGGCTTCCCAGGCTAGGGAACGTTATTGGGCATTACTTGAAGATAACCCGGAGCTTCTCCGTCATGTCCCATTAAAATATATAGCTTCATATTTATATATAACCCCACAATCGTTGAGCCGTATTCGTGCAGAATTGGCTAAAAGTGGTAGGTGTTGACTTTACTTTTGTATGTGAATTAAGTTTATTTGTTGGAGATGTTCTTTTCTGAAACTAGATGATGATATACAATTCCCGAAATATTTGCTATGATTTTTTCAGTATCAGCCATACTTTCTGTTGAATCTTTGACCAATACTGCTATTGTGTAGCGTTTCCCGTCTGGAAGAAGAATAAAACCAACATCATTGATACCAATTAATTCTCCCTGCACGTTCCGGTCGGAAGTTCCTGTTTTGTGACCTATTCGTGCTGTAGTATCCAACAAAGGAGCTGGTAACCTGTTAGTACCGGTTTGACAATTAAGCATTGTTTCTTTGAGGAAGTTTTGATATTCGGTTGGAAATAATTCTTTTGAAAATAACATATCGGTTAGGGAAGCTATTTCCAAAGGGGTACTCCAGTTCTCATAACAAGCTGCCAAATCCTCATGCATGTCATCTTCTGTCTTTGATATGGAAAAATTATTAATCCCCAAAGAACGTATATAGGAATCTGTATACGATACTTGAATAACATATCGCAAGCATTATTATCACTCTTTTGAATGGTATAATCTAATAACTGAGCTATGGGCATGTAAATGTTTCCTTCCGGATATTTATCGCGTAAAGGGCTGTAAGTATCATCAAGCAGTGCTTCTTTAGGTATAAATATCTTGGTGGAAAGTGGTTGATTATGTTGGTGCAGATAATGGAGTACAGCTAAAGCTTGAGGGTATTTCATGACACTCATCAATGGATAATGACACTCATTGTTTACAGTTATGGTATCTTTCCCGTTAATGATTATTGCTACTCCAACCTGTGCAGGGACGTTTTCAATCGATTTTTTGATTTTTGATTCTAATAAAACTTCTTGTGCCTGTATCAGAGAGGTAGATAATATGAAAAGGAATAATATTAAAAAACGCATAATTGGTATATGATAAATGTTGGATACAAAGATAAGATATTTTGTGGCAATAGCGTTTCTATTTTAAAAAGCTTTTATTTTTGCATTTGTAGAAGTAAATTGAATTACGATTATGACCGATTATATTCTTATAACTTCAGTTACCGCAGAGAAGTTGTTTGGCGTATTTGAAGAATCCGTGCGTGAAACTTGTGCTAAGGATTATTCAGCTGTTCAAATAGATGCATGGATAGCACGTGCAACTCCTGCACGTTGGCAGCAACTTCTATCGGGAGATTTACATTTTATAGCAGCAGTTAATCAAACTTCAGGTGAATTGGCTGGTTTTGCATCGATTAATCCTGACGGATATCTGCATAGTATGTTTGTGCGCCCCAGATATCAGAAGAAAGGCATTGCTTCCTTCATGCTTCATGCCTTGGAGGATTGGGTAATGCGTTTTCAGGCTTCTGATATCTATTCGGAAGTTAGCATTACTGCATTACCTTTTTTCTTATCTCAGGGATTTTCTATAGAACGGGAACAGACTGTGGTGGTAAATGGAGTAAAGATGTCAAATTTTCTAATGAGGAAACCCTTGATATGTCAGCCTTCTGAGACAGATTATGACGAATTGCTATGTGTTTGGGAGGAAGCTGTCCGAAGTACACATCATTTTCTTTCCGAAGAGGATATACAGTATTATAAACCTTTAGTTCGGATGATT
>ENA-OOWM01000172-OOWM01000172.1-human-gut-metagenome-genome-assembly--contig:-NODE-172-length-10895-cov-2.025738_pt1 | contig 10895 bp, 5 predicted proteins | sample MGYA00241577_ERZ501323 | MGnify/ENA primary metagenome ERZ501323 (study PRJEB25962, sample SAMEA2042982) | human gut metagenome | biome: human gut; feature: human-associated habitat; material: faeces... | reverse complement strand
AAGGTTCCGTCCATCGCAGCAGGGGCTTTCTTGTGTAAGAAGTATCTGTTATTTGAATGACTTCTGGTAGATTTCCAATACTTCGGCATCCGTGAGCGGACGTGGGTCGAGTGTAAAGAGCGCACCCATGGTTTCGCGTGCATTCTGTACCATCTGAGGCAGGTCTTTTTCTTTCACGCCGAACTGGCTGAGCTGGAGTCCGTATACGTCGCAGGCTTTCTGCATACGTACCAAGGCGTCGATGAAATCGCTCGGACGGTTACTCTTTTGTTGTGTCATGGCTTCGGCCATCTTCATGTAGCGTTTCATGCAGTCGTTCCGGAAGGTTTCGAAATAAACTTCGCTGATGGCTATCAGACCGGCTCCGTGCGGAAGTTCCGGATGGAAGGCGCTCATGGCATGCTCCATGGAGTGTTCGGAAGTACAGCTGGAAGTAGATTCTACCAGTCCGGCCAATGTGCTGGCCCACGCTACTTTGGCACGTGCTTTCAGGTTCTTGCCGTCTTTTACAGCTACCGGCAGGTATTTATAGAGCAGACGGATGGCTTCGAGTGCATACAGGTCACTGATAGGAGTGGCGCAGTTGGCAATGAACCCTTCGGCTGCATGGAAGAATGCGTCAAATCCTTGGTAGGCTGTCAAGTGAGGAGGAATGGAAACCATCAGTTCCGGGTCTACAATAGATAAGGTAGGGAAAGTCAGCTGACAACCGAAGCCTATCTTTTCTTGAGCCGTTTCGTGGGTAATCACTGTCCATGGATCCATTTCTGTTCCGGTTCCGGCGGTAGTAGGGATGGCGATAATGGGAAGTGCTTTGGTAACAGGACGTCCTTTGCCACTACCCCCTGATACATAATCCCAGTAGTCACCATCGTTGCAGGCCATAACAGCTATACTTTTGGCGGAGTCGATGGAACTTCCGCCTCCCAGTCCTACTACAAAGTCGCACTTTTCCTCCCGGCAGATGGCGGCTGCTTCCATGACGTGTTCTTTGATGGGGTTGGGAAGGATTTTATCGTAAACCAGTGTTTCTACATTATTCAGTCTTAATTGGGCAAGTACTCTCTCCAAATATCCATATTTTCGCATGGAAGTTCCGGATGAGATGACGACCAGTGCCTTTTTTCCCGGTAATTTTTCACTGGATAATTTCTTGATTTCTCCGCAGCCAAATACTAATTTGGTAGGGATGTATAAACTAAATACAGGATTTGCTTTCATGTTCTTTCGTATTTAAAGTTTCACTGGTAACAAATGTAGGAAAATAATAGTTTGCTTGTTTAAGTAATTTGTTAAATTTTACATACTGCCGGATTGTATTCGTTTTCTTTAATTCAGTTTGAGATAGATACGTTTTTTCGATTATACTCGAAAAAAGAAATAAACAGTGCTTTTTTTTCGATTATACTCGAAAAAAACTATCTTTGTGGGAAAAGATTCGAGTATGGACGATAAATGGAAAGCTTTAGAAAAGTATAACCTTTGGGGTGGAAATACGTATCAATTGGGACTGGAACGGAAATCTTATACCGACAAGATTGGCAATTTTGTGGGGAATAACTTGGTGAAGGTACTTATAGGACAACGTCGTTCGGGCAAAAGTTATATTCTCAGGCAAATTGCTTCAAGTCTTGTCTCGGAACGAGGAGTAAATCCGGCTAATATCCTATATATAAATAAGGAGTATCTGGAATTTGATTTTATTGATGATTATAAAGCATTGGAAAGTCTGTATCGTTTTTATCGGGAAAAGCTTAAACCGCAAGGAAAAGTATATTTGTTTTTCGATGAAATTCAAAATGTGGATGGCTGGGAAAGGTTTGTAAACTCCCATTCGCAAGACTTTGTCGAAGAGAGTGAATTGTTTATCAGCGGTTCTAACTCTAAAATGCTTTCCAGTGAACTTGCCACTCTTTTGTCGGGACGTTATGTAGAATTTCATATATTCCCCTATAGTTATGCTGAATATTTACAGTTGATGCAGCAACCTGCCGGTCGGGCTTCTTATTTGGCCTATTTACAGAAAGGCGGTTTGCCCGAATTGTACAACCTGCCCACTGTCGAGTCAGAAAAACAGTACGTCGCTTCTGTGAAAGATACGATTTTGTTGCGTGATATAGTGAAGCGTAAACCCGTTCGTGATGTAAGGTTATTGGATGATATTTTTATTTATTTGGTGAATAATGCGTCCAATCTGTTTTCCGTTCAGCATATTGTTAATTTCTTTAAATCCAAGAACCGGAAGGTGAGTTATGATACCTTATCTAATTATCTAGGTTATATAGAAGAAGCTTTTCTTGCTTATAAAACAGAACGTTACAATATAAAAGGAAAGGATGTGGTGGCAGGTAATTGCAAGTATTATCTGAATGACTTGTCCTTTAAGAATTTTCTTTATCCGGGCTTTGCTTATGGAGTCGGGTATTTGTTGGAGAATGCAGTATATTTGGAACTTCGTCGTTTAGGCTATATTGTATATACAGGTTCTTTTCGGGATAAAGAAGTTGATTTTGTTGCTATGAAGGACGATAGAGTGATTTATCTTCAAGCAACTTACATGTTGGAAACGGCACAAACCATGGAACGGGAATATGCTCCTTTGCTGACGATAGGTGATAATTATGAAAAATATGTCGTTTCCATGGATGAGGTACAATTCCCTTCCAATGAAGGGGTCAGGCATATACAGGCTTGGAATTTAAAGGAAATATTGTAGGAAATCAGTTCCTCTTTTTACCATACAGTTTTTGGTAAGAGATGTCAAAACTCTGATGATATTGTCTGTAGTCTATTATCCAATGTTGCTCACCGCTCCCCCGGATATGTAGAGCAGGAATAGCACCGAAGAGGAGAGTATAGTGGATATTATTTGCTTATGTGCAGTTGGCGCAAACATACGATTGGCATATCAGTCTGTATATCAGTATTCCGCTTATCTTTGCAGTCACTATCGGGCTGAGTCTGCTTTCTTATTATTATTTTGAGAAACCGGCCAACCGCTGGGTAAAACGAATTTTAAATAAACAATAATAACTAGTTCATGGAAAAACAATTATCAGAAAAACTGCCACGCGTTGAGGTGGTGGATGCTTTACGGGGATTTGCAGTCATGGCAATTCTTTTAGTGCATAGTTTGGAGCATTTCATCTTTCCGGTTTATCCGGTAGACCAGCCTGCATGGTTGAATATACTGAATGACGGGGTATTCAATGTTACATTTACTTTATTGGCTGGAAAATCGTATGCCATTTTTGCTTTGCTGTTTGGATTTACATTTTATATTCAGTCGGCTAACCAACAGCGTAAAGGAAAAGATTTTGGTTATCGTTTTCTGTGGCGTTTGCTGTTATTGGTAGCTTTTGCTACGCTGAATGCAGCTTTTTTTCCGGCAGGAGATGTGCTGTTGCTGTTCTCGGTAGTGGGAATCGTATTGTTTGTGGTGCGCAAGTGGAGTGACTGTGCCATACTTGTTACGGCTATTTTGTTTTTATTGCAGCCCGTTGAGTGGTATCATTATATAGTAGGTCTGTTTGATCCTTCTCATACTTTGCCCGATTGGGGAGTGGGCGCGATGTATAAAGAAGTGGCGGAATATACCAAAGAGGGGAATTTGTGGGAGTTTTTGGGTAAGAATATGACCTTTGGTCAGAAAGCCAGTCTATATTGGGCTCTGGGAGCAGGGCGTTTCTGGCAGACTGCCGGCTTGTTCTTGATGGGGTTGTATATCGGACGCAAACAATTATTTGTAACTTCCGAAAAACATACTCGTTTTTGGGTGAAGGCTCTTATCATTTCCGCTATCTCTTTTGCTCCGCTTTTCCAACTGAAAGAGTTGATTATGGCTAGTGACAGTGAACTCATTCGCCAGACTGCCGGAACTGCTTTTGATATGTGGCAAAAGTTCGCTTTTACATTTGTACTGGTTGCTTCTTTTGTATTGCTTTATCAACGGGATAGGTTTAAGAATTTTGTATCAAATCTTCGTTATTATGGTAGGATGAGTCTGACTAATTATATCACTCAATCTATTGCCGGAGCTATTATTTATTTCCCTTTCGGACTTTATCTGGCTCCGTACTGTGGATATACGTTGAGTTTGTTGGTTGGTTTTGTACTCTTTTTGTTGCAAGTACAGTTCTGCAAATGGTGGTTGAAAGGACATAAGCAGGGACCGTTAGAGAGTCTTTGGCATAAATGGACCTGGATGTATTCCAAAAAATAAGGAACTCTGGGCAGGAGTTGCATATGCTATACGGAAGAGAGGAAAAGGCAAAAAGTAATTTGTCTTTTCCTCTCTTCCGTATAGGGACTGATTCTTGTTTCCCAAGTTTCCCGAATATCATAAAAAGGATATCAGTTCAGGATTATAATCAATTGTTTTTGCCTTCTATCTGAATTTGAATTGCTTGTCCTGTACGTTGCAGACATTTTATAAAAATAGAAAGATGATTGGTCTTTTGCATCAACTCACATATAATTTCCTTTTCTTCTGTGCACCAAGGTTCATAAGCACGTGGGAAAGTTTCACGTTGTTTATGGATATAAGGTGGAAGGACTGTTTTCTGAATGCCTAACTCTTGGACTTTTTGTTTTATACGGCAAATATCTTCTTCTGTACAATCATTAAAAGATTCTTTTGTAAAGAACCCCGGATATTTTTGGTCAATGTCAAGATTGATTGTAGGCTTAGATAGGGATTGAAAGGTTTTTTCTCTGCTTTCTAGTTCCTTTATCAGATTGTTGATGTACTCATCGGCTTGAACAGATGATACAACTATGGAACATTCGTGGCGGGAGTATTCTTTATGGCGGTTGGCGGATAACCAGTTGAAAGAACCCTCTATAAGTGTATGGTTATCAATGGCCAATGATTTATTGTGGATACCTTTTACTTCAATGAGGGTTGCGCCATTTTCTATTAATATGTTCCGTCCCTCTTCGGCACGGCTGAGCAACTGATTGGTTTTCGTATCATAATCTAGAGACGAATCGGTGTAGACTGTGACATCCACTCCTCGTTGTACCGTGTGGCGTATCAGCGGAACCAACTGGTCGTTTTCTATGGCGTGGATAGATATGAATGGAGATACAATCAGCAGACGGTGTCTTGCTTTTTCAAAAGCTTGGTGCAGAACCTGGATATGCTCTTCTGTGGTGGACAGACGAAGGGTGGGGTGGTAGGTGCACAGCGGAACTTCCTGTTGGTAAATAAAGTTGTTGGAAATCTCGTTGGATGGATCATCGAAAAGCCATTTAGCCATATTTCCTACCGGGGTGTTTTCTTCCGGATGGAAAATATTCATGTTGCCAAAAACAATGAAATGATGCTGAGCGCGCGATATCGCTACATTGAGCATATTGTATTTTCCATCACGCTCCATAAAAAGAGAATGGTCTTCGGGAGAGTTGACTGTTGAAAAAAGAACAATCGGACATTGGGCACCTTGCAGGGAATGTACTGTGCCGATGATCATATCTTTATATTTCTCATTTCCTGATATTTTTTGTATTTGATGCCGTATTTCGGCCTCTTGGGCTTTAAAAGGAGTTACTACGGCTACAATTTCATGAATAGGCTTTTTATAGGTCTTTTCCAGATTATCTTTTTCCAGTTCCAGCCAACAGACAATGGCTTCCGCTTCAGCCCGGTTGAGGCGACTTCCTGTTTTTCCAGGGCTGCTGTAACTGTTGATGTGTACATATCCTTTGGAAGGGAGGGACTTGTATTTTACTTCGTTACCTTTTTTAGGAAGTAACCTGCCGTGGTAAACATAATCATTGCAATAGGCAATAATGGAATCTACGCATCGTCTGTGTTCGGTCAGAAAAGCTCCTTTTTCACCTTTTACTGTAAAATTACAGCTTTTACGTGCCAGTTTCATTATACTTCCGGAAGAAGAAAGGAAACCATTGTTTTCTAAAAAACGGTATTTTTCCGAGGACTGGTTGGAAACAATGCCCAGATTCTTTAAATTAATGAATGAATATTCATCAGAAATGGACCATACAGGCTCTATTTGTTGAATATCACCTACTAAAATCGCTTGCTTGGCCAAACTGAAGGAGGGAACGGCAAGTTCGGGTGAAACTTGTCCGGATTCATCTACAATCAACAGATCTATTCCATTGTATAAAGGAATATCCCATTTTCCGTTCTCCGCATAGGTCATATACTTGGGTAGAGAATGGAAAGTAGAGATGAAAACAGGCATTACGCAAGCCAAACGTTTTAATCTTTGGGTATAAGCTTCTTGTGTGCGCTGTTTGCCTTCATCGCACCTGCTTAACCGGTGAATAAACTCGGCTTCCCGATAATGTATGGCATACCAGAACATTTGATACCGATAGCTGATATCCAGCCTTACTGCCATGTCTTCTGTATAAGGCAAGTTGCCATACTCAGGGTTGGAACTTATTTTTTCGTAACGTTCTTTGAATTCTTCTGTCAAAGTCCACTGTTCTATTACTTTGTCGTAGGAGGGTAATGGCTCATGGAATTTGCGGATAAACTTCTGTAATATATTGTTTTCCTTCCGGTTTCCGTATTCTGTTGTTTCGGCAGCTTGGATACAGAGAATAATCTTTTTTTGGAGGGCTTGCATTTCTTTACGGAGAAATTGTCGGCATTTTGTTTCGTCTTGATAGTTTTTCTTGAAAAAGTTATTGAAGCATTGCAGATAGAATTGTTTGTACTCTTCTTGACGTTCAGGTGTATCGTATGCTGCCGGAAATCCATCCCCTTTGGGATTGAACATCATTTTGTACTGTTGTTGCAGCTCTTTTTTCCCTGACAGATATAAGCCTAATGTATCCAGTTCGGGTAGCCAGCGGTTGGACAACCGGGGATGTGTTGTGTCATTGGTTGTTTCCGCTTTGAAATCCTTCAGGATATTGGTGATTGCCTGATTATTAGCTGAACTTGCAACTATAATTTCCGGCTCTTCCGGATTGTTTAGAATATTATGAGCAAGTCTGTTTGCGATGACAGTTTGCAGAAAAGTGGTTTTTCCTGTTCCCGGAGGACCGTTGACGACAAAAATATCAGCACATTCCGGTGTTGTGTACATTGCTAGTGTTTCGCGTTGAGATATGGACAAAGGAAAGTCGCTGCTCATTTGTGCCCAGTGTTCTTGGTTGCAATATACTTTCCGGTTAGTTGGAATAGGAAGAGCGTTAGCAGATTTTGTTTGTATTAATAAATTCAACAGGGGATGTGGAGTGGTATTGTCATCTTTTAAGAGTTTGTCATATAGTGTGATTATGGGCTGTGCCATATTGCGCTCGGAGGCTTTTATGATAATGATTTCTGGATTATCATAGTAATTCATTGTGCTGAAAGTTTTGCCGGTTGCTTTCTTGAAAAGCTGCTCGCATGCTTGCCAATAGGCCTCCCATTTTGTTTCTTCAGTGTTAAAATTGGATAGTAGTTGATCTACTTTTGAAAGAGAAGCTATAGTGCGGTTATTGGCTGCATTAGGCTCCAAAAATTTACGAATAAATATTGGGATTCTGTCTGATTCGTTCTCGCATACGGTTAGTTTGCCGTCAGGCAACATGGTGGCAGTAATCAAGAAGGGATATTCCGGTCTTTCTGATTGGGAAGTCCAGCCGTTTTCAAATTCGGGCAAAAGAATACAAGGAGCAATCATTACTTTTTGTTTTTCATTGCTGTCTTCTGCTTTCCAATCAGGGAAAATAACAGGAATACTTTTGAGAGGAATGAATTTAAGTATCTTGTCACCAATGTTTAGGGTGATTCGTGGTCCTTTGAGAGCAATAGCTTTGCGCTCTGCATCTTGAAGACAAGTTTTCCAGTATTTTAGTAAGGTCTGGTCCATTTGTTTTTACGTTTGTGTGATGGAATAATTTACAAATATAAGAAAATAGGTGAAAAGAATACGGTAATTGGGGTAACATTCCTGAATTTATGATTTTTTTACATTAAGAGGGATTGGAGATGTCGGGATAATCATTATTAGCGGTAAATGAATTGGGATGAACGGAATAATGGTAATATTTAGTGGTGATGAGGCAAGAAACTTGCCTTTATGAAGCAAATGAAGCTAAAATAGACGAGAATTTATCTGTGTGGGGAGTGTGGATATACTAATTTTGCCAATAAATGAAACTTAAATCTATGATGAAAAGATTTGCAAATTTATTGGCTGTTTTTATTCTTTCTGTAAATTGTATTAGTGCCCAAAATCTAACTCGTTGGGTTAATCCGTTTATTGGAACCGGTGCTGTTCAATCCAGTCTTTCCGGGAATAATTATCCAGGAGCTACTGTCCCTTTTGGTATGGTGCAGCTGAGTCCCGATACTCGTGAAGCGCCTGATTGGGCACAAGCTTCGGGATATGATTATAATGATTCTATTATTTATGGTTTCAGTCATACACGTTTAAGCGGAACCGGTGCTTCCGATTTTATAGATATCCTTCTATTTCCTACCATGAGTGATAAAAGGAAATCGTCTTTTACTCATCAAAACGAACAGGCGCGTCCGGGGTATTATCAAGTATTATTAACGGATGAGAAGATTCAAGCGGAGTTGACGGCTTCTGTGCATGTAGGGATACATCGCTATATCTATTCTGATGGCGGTCAGTTGAAATTATGGTTGGATTTAGATCATTCGGCAAATAAGGAGAGTTGGAACCGCCGGATAATTCAATCACAAATCCGTGTAGTTTCTCCTACAGTAGTAGAAGGATATCGTGTTATTACAGGATGGGCAAAACTGAGGAAAATATATTTCCATCTTGAATTTTCCCAACCAATCTTATCCAGTCAGTTACATGATGGCAATCGGAGGTATGAGAATACTCCTGTCATTAATGGTACAGAACTGTGTGGATTATTCTGTTTCGACAAGAAGTGGAATAATGAATTGATATGTAAAGTCGCTTTATCTTCAGTTTCCATTGAAAATGCCCGGTTGAATATGGCAGCTGAGGTTCCCGGATGGAACTTTGAACATATTGCTTCTGCTGCCGAAGCCAGCTGGGAGAAAGAATTGAAGAAAGTCATCATCCAAGGTACCGGTTTGCAGAAAAAGATTTTTTATACAGCTTTATATCATACTATGGTACAACCTAATACGATGAGCGATGTAAATGGTGAATATATGGCTGCCGATTATACGACACGTAAGGTAGCCGATAATGAAGTTCATTATTCCACTTTTTCTTTATGGGATACATTCAGAGCAGCTCATCCGCTTTATACTTTGCTGCATACCGACCGCATTCCTGATTTTATTAAAAGCATGATGAGGCAATATGACTATTATGGTTATTTGCCTGTGTGGCAATTATGGGGGCAGGATAATTATTGTATGATTGGTAATCACTCCATTCCTGTTATTGTGGATGCTGTGCTGAAAGGTGTTGCAGGAGTGGATGCGGAAAAAGCTTATGAAGCGGTTCATAGCAGTTCCATCGTATCTCATCCGAACTCTCCTTTTGAAGTATGGGAGAAATATGGATATATGCCTGAGGACATTCAGACACAATCTGTTTCTATTACTTTAGAACAAGCTTTTGATGATTGGTGTGTCGCACAGTTGGCCCGGAAATTAGGGAAAGAAGAAGATTATAGCCGCTTTATGAGGCGTTCTGCTTTTTACCGGAATCTGTTTAATGCAGAGACAAAATTCTTTCAACCGAAAAATAAGAAAGGAGAATGGATGGAACCTTTCGATCCTTATAAATATGGAGCCAATGGCGGCTATCCTTTCACTGAGGGGAATGCCTGGCAATACTTCTGGTATGTACCCCAGAATATACCTGACTTGATTTCACTGACAGGGGGAAACAAAGCTTTTACGGCAAAGTTGGATACCTTTTTCACAGTCAATCACCAAAGTGGTGAACTGAATGACAATGCTTCCGGTTTTGTAGGGCAATATGCGCATGGCAATGAGCCGAGCCATCACGTGGCTTATCTGTATGCTTGTGCGGGAGAACCTTGGAAGACACAGAAATATGTGGCGCATATCATGAATGAACTGTACAACGATTCTTCTTCGGGCTATGCCGGTAATGATGATTGCGGGGAAATGTCTGCCTGGTATGTGTTTGGCGCACTTGGCTTTTATCCGGTAAATCCGGTCAGCGGAGAGTACATTATCGGTACTCCTATGTTGGAGGAAGCGGCTATTCAGTTGCCTGATGGAAAGACTTTTACCATCAAAGCCCCACGTAAAAAGCACAATGAGATTTATATCCGTTCCATGAAACTGAATGGCAAGAAATATACAAAGAATTATATTACCCATCAGGATATTATGAATGGCGGAACGCTGGAGTTTGTAATGAGTGCCACACCGCGAAAATAATGAATGGTTTGTTGTCCTTTAGTTTGATTATTTTATGAAAAGACTTATCGTTGTATATTTGTTGTTTATCAGTTTGAATGTACTGAATGCGTGGGCTCAGAAGTCTCCCGCAGATTATGTCAATCCGATTATCGGTGCTACAACCGCCGATGAAATGGCTGGCTCCGATCACGGACTGGGAAAAACATTTCCCGGTGTGTGCACTCCTTTCGGCCTGGTGCAATTGAGTCCCGATACAAAGACCGGAGGAGATAACGGCCCCGGGTATTCCTGGCATCATTCTACCATCGAAGGATTCAGCTTCACCCACATGAGCGGCATCGGTTGGTATGGCGATTTGGGTAATTTCCTGGTTATGCCTACCACGGGAGAACTGCATACGTTCAAAGGTACGGAAGAGAATCCCGAAAGCGGTTACCGTTCCCGTTACTCTCATGACCGTGAGGTGGCAAAAGTGGACGGTTATTCTGTGATGCTGGATGATTATGGTATTCAGGTGGAATTGGCAGCGGCTTCCCGTTCGGGAATGATGCGTTTTACCTATCCTCAGTCTGAG
>ENA-OOWM01000168-OOWM01000168.1-human-gut-metagenome-genome-assembly--contig:-NODE-168-length-10942-cov-1.712317_pt1 | contig 10942 bp, 6 predicted proteins | sample MGYA00241577_ERZ501323 | MGnify/ENA primary metagenome ERZ501323 (study PRJEB25962, sample SAMEA2042982) | human gut metagenome | biome: human gut; feature: human-associated habitat; material: faeces... | reverse complement strand
CTGAAAAGTGTGTCCAATCGAGCCTCCAATGCTTTTTTACCGCCCAGCAGACTAGCCAGTCCTTCTACGTCATGCGGCACAAAAAAAGTCCACTGCCATCCGTTCCCCTCGCAATAATCGTCCCGACGGTGCGAAGAAGCTAACGGATCGAACGGTGTACGCCAACCGCCGTCTTTCGTTCGTCCCCGTGCCAGCAAGGTGACAGGGTCGATGACATTGCGATAGTTGGACGAGCGATTCATGAAGCGAACAGCCTCTTGCTCCGCACCGACAGCCTCGGCAAAACGAGCCAGCGCATAATCATCAAACGCATATTCCAGCGTACGTGCCACCGACTCCATTTCCAGATCGCAAGGCACATAGCCATACTTCTTATAGTTTTCCAGACCGACAAAATAACCCATGGAATAACCGCACGTATCTTTCATGGCCGAAGTTACCATGGCCTCTAAAGCCAACCGGGTGTCAAAGTCTCGCACCCCGTTCAAGTAAGCGTTCGTTATCACCGGCAACGAGTGGATTCCTGTCATTTGATAATTTTCTATGCCCCACAACGTCCATATCGGCAGCTGTCCGGCATATTTATAATGTTCCAGCAACGTCTTGACATAATCATTTGTTACTTCCGGATTCAGCATTGCCAACAGCGGACAAGCCGCCCGAAATGTATCCCAAAGTCCGACCACGCCTCCATAGTAGTCAAAACCATCGGTCTGGTGCACCTGGTAATCCGGTCCTCGGAAACGGTTGTCCACATCCGACATCAGGAACGGATACAGCATGACATTGTGCAACGAGGTATAGAAAAGTTCCTTCTTCTTCGGATCGTCGGTCTCCACCTCTATCTGTCCCAGCACCCGACTCCATGACTCAAAGGCTGCCTGTCTCACCTCTTCGAATGCCTTATCCCGGACTTCCGTCAACAAATTAGCTGCCGCTCCCTCCATGCTTACCGAAGAAAGTGCCGTCTTTACTGTCAACTCTCCACATTCATTCTCAAAAGAAAGTAAAGCTTTTATGTTTCGTCCTTCGGCAAAGGAAGTTTCCGCTATACGACGGTCATCGACATACAAAGCACAAGTTTTGATCGGTGATGAGAAACGGGAATAGAAATATACCTGTTGTCCCGGTGTCCAACCGTTCGAGAAGCGATAACCGCGAATCGTACACGAGTCCACTAGCTCGAATGCAGATATATAGACCGTATCTACATCGTGCTCGGGTTGGATGGTACAGGCACATTCCGAACCATAGTTCAAATCTACCACTACCGGTATCACCCCTCCGGAAGTATACCGATATCGCTGGATTCCGCAACGACGGGAAGCGGTCAGCTCCACCGTCAGCTGCTTGTTATACAGATTGACCGAATAGTATCCCGGTTCCGCCTTTTCTTCCTGGTGAGACAATGCCGCCTGGTATTGCTTGGAATACAATCTGTCACCGTCCACTGCCTCATTCAGAGGTAACGGCATAAACAGGATATCCAAGAAATCGGCACATCCACCCCCACTTTTATGCAGGTGACTGAATCCCAGCACAGAGGAGTCATCATAATGATATCCGGAGCCGCAAGACCGCGTGTCCGCACCTATTTGCATCATACCGAACGGCACGGAAGCGACCGGAGTAACTCTACCATCCGAAGCCGTACCAATCCATTTATTGACATAACGATTATTTGAATGACCGGTTTCTTTGCATCCTGTTACCAACAAAACACAAACGATTCCACCAATCAGTAATAGCAATAACTTTCTCATATCCATCTCCTTATTTCATCCTATACTCTATTCTTCTATCAGATACCAGGAAATGCCCTGCGCCTTTATCGAGACCGGCAGCAGTAATTCACCTTTCTGGTTCAACGAAAAGTTCTGCCTGCTTCCGTCTGAAGAGGTAACTGTAGCCTTATCCTTCAAGCCCGTATAATACAGCGGCAGACGCATCTCTTTCGTGATATCCCTGTCGGTCGGATTGAACACAACCACCATCCCTTTATGACGGATGAAAGGATTCACGTGCATCATGCAGTCCAGGTCGCGCCCGGTCGGACGGCTGACATGGATAATATCGGAAGTCAATATGTCGCGGTATTCCTTAAACCAATTGATACAACGAGACACCATCTGCTTCGTTTCCGGCGTATCATACAAGCGATTTCCGCGGATAGTCAGGTGGCATCCGCTTCCCAGAAACTGCATCAGCTGCGCTTCATAGCGGTCTAAATTGTCACATAAAGGCTCTAACCCTACACGCGGATCATTTGTATAGAAGCCGACCAGCTGCAAAGTCATCCATCCCATCGTCGGGATCTTATGCCAGGTTCCGTCATAGATATACTGTCGGCCCAACAAGAGTTGCTGTTGCGGAGTCAGGTTGGCACTGGCTTCACGGTATCCCATTCCAGTAGCGTTTTGTCCGTTGAGGAAATACCAGTCCGGAATAGGGACGTACATTCCTCTACGTTTCAGTTCATGAATGACCTCTACCTGCGTCTTCCATTGCTGCCACTGCGAATCTTCCAACCGCATATGATGCGGATGAACCGTAGAGGCACACGGGTCGCCGTGATACGGACCGTCCATATTATACGTCATGAATCCAGTTTTATCGAAGAACTCCCACATCTTCGGATAATAAGTGTCTTTCCACCCGCTGGCAATGCAGACACTCTGCCCGAAAAGGCTACCCGGCTTGCCGGTCTCCGGATGGATACAATCCACCTCAGCTCCTCGTCCGCGAGAGGCCACCTGCAATTCGTAACCACCCATCACGATACCACGCTCTTTGGCGTATGTAGCCACCCTTCGCCACAACTGTACATAAGTAGAATCCAGGTTATCATGGCTGATGCCCGGCCATGCCATAATATCCAACTGCTCGAGGCCCAGTTCCGCCATCTGGTCGATAAACCCTTTCAGCTTCGCTTCATCGTGCGAAGTGATGCCTCCGGCAATCAGTGACTCGGTGGTCTGCGGAGCCAACTTCTTATACATCCGACGATGGCCGAGTGACTGCCGCTCACGGTCATCGCTATCCTGCAACAATTCGAAGGTAATGTACGATTTGAAGGGAGCCTCCCGGTCAACTTTCGTATAAGGTCCCATCGGCAGTTTGCTCAACAACAAATTATGATGTGGGAAACCCAGGAACTTGTCCTCTGCCTGATTATGGCTGGCCCAGGTATTATAGTCTTTGTCGACCGTCCATTTGGTTGTAGAACCACCCACGTGATAAGGTTTGGGAGTACCGGCATAATGCATCAACGCACTACCCTCCAGATCCGCATTGACCAACGCAAAGGAAAAATCACTCTCCACATGCAGACGTTTCACCTGATCCTGGTTGACAGCCAGTACCTCACACTCCATATCGTTCAACAACACTTCCTTTTCGCCTTCATTAATCACCTCTATCCATTTGGCGATTACAGGCAAGCCCTGATAGATTTCATAGTTGACCTTCACCTGCATATCTTTCACATCCACCATGCTTTCGGTCGGTACAAAAGTCATCTCCATGCGCAGGCCCTTGGCAGGCCAGTCTGCCGGAACGGCATTATACTTCGGTGTCCACGGATAGCGCATCAGCGGAAGCCCGGTTTCCACTTTCGCCAGTGTAAACGCCAAGTCGGATGCCTCCATTTCCGTATACCAACTATCCAACAGATAAGACAATTCCGGCTGTCCTTTCAATCCGCCGACTTCATACCATACGCTGTCAATACAAACACGTGCTTCCGGCTTCACCGCCCGCAAATACTCGGCCCCATTCGAAAGATTCTTATATCCTACACAGGCAATATTCTCGCCGACATAAAAAGTACGTGAAATCAACCCGTTATTCAACTGGAAACTGGATGTTACCCCATCTTCCGACTGCTGTACATACAAACAGGCCGGTTCCTCTATCTGACTGATCAGCCAGTCCTTTTCCTGACAGACAGCGGGAAGCTCCGCTACGACCACCCGCCTGTTCCAGTTGTTGCACCAAGGCACGGCGTTCGGCCAAGCGTTGCTTACCGGTCTCTTTGAGCTTTTTATAATCCAGCAGGAAATCAGACTCCGGATCAAACTTACCCGTAGCAAACGTACTGTACCTTACCTCATAGACTTCGCCGTAAAAAGCCTCTTTTCCATCTTCCGAAACAGCGATGGAGAAATGCGGTGCCAAGGTTTTAGTCGGTTTGAATGTCCCGGTCTTCTTCCCATTCATCCAGACAGAACCTTTTCCATCTTCCACCACCATGGCCAGATGCGTCCAGGCGTTATGAGACACCTCCCCGACTTCTACCCGTCCCGAACCGCCGGAGATAAGATACCAATGCCCTTTCTGATGAACAAACACATATCCTTCTTTAGCTGTCCCATTGGAAAGTAGCACCTGTGCCTGCTGATTTTCTTTTTCACTCAATTGGGTATTCAGCCTGGGCTTAACCCATACTTCCAATACCTGATTGTCGGTTGGAATACCTACGGCTGATGCCTGTTTATATCCGTCGCCATCGCCGTTAAACAGGATTCCGCCTTCACCTTTCATCTTCTTGTCGCCGGGTGCATCGGCATAGAAGACAGGTCGCCCCACCGCCACCAGCGAGCCTTTTCCCGTCACCGGTTCCAACCGCTCCGGAGCCACAGCATAGGTGACATTCCCTGATTTTCCAAAGTTATAATGTACAATAGGTTTTACTTTCGCTTCCGCCAACAAGCAGGATGTCGTCAATACCGCCAATACGGTTATCTGTTTCCATTTCATAGATTCTTCTATTTTTCAAGTTTAAATTCAAATTCAATACTTAGCATTCGTTTATATGCGTACACATCTGTACCCCATCGGGCAATGTCACGCTGTGGCCTTTTGAAACTAAAAGACAAAGGTCAGTGTTCCACCCTTTTCAAGCGCAGCATGGCGGAGGCAGAAATCCTTCAACTCCACCCCGTTTAACAAGACCTTCTTGGCATCCTTGTTCCGCTTCTTCCTGTTCTTCGCGGTAATTACCAAATCCCGTCCTTCGGGCAAATGCAAAACCACCTTATCGAACAAAGGAGCAACCAGCTCGTACTCGTCACTGCCAATCACCAAGGGGAACAACCCCATCGCACTGAAAGCATACCACGCACTCATCGTACCGTCATCTTCATCCATCTCTGGCATGTAACCCTCAGGATGGTTACGGAAAGCACGCCCGACGTAAGGAGTAGTAAACTCAGCATTACCGCCATAGAGATGCACCATCTTATCGTCTGTCAGCAGGCGGTACACAATATCGCGGGTCAAATCCGGCCTACCCAGTTTATTGAATATATAAGGGACATGTATGTCCGGTTCGTTCCCCTGGTTATACAACGAATGGTTGAAGAAATAGGAAAGTTGCTCTACCAATTTCTCCTCGCCCACCCATTCCTTCATCTTATCCAAATAGAATGGGGCAGCCCATCGATATTGCCAGGCAGTTCCCTGATACATTCCGTTTCCTCCCATCTTGGCATAATCCGGCGTGATGTTCATGAATTCTTTTTTCCAGGTCTGTTCGAACAGTTGTTCGGCCAAGGCTTTATACTTCTGTTCATCTTCCGTCTGTCCCACAATAGCGGCTATTTGCGACAAAGTCCACAAGTCAGTTACTGCTTCCATCTGCTGGTCGGGCGATTTGGGTTTCAGAGCATCCACCTCTTCTTTCATTGCCTGATAGGCTATACTGAAATCAATACCTTTCACACCGCGATGATAACAGTCCAATAAGACGGTTGCCGTATGTTCAGTTCGCACCGAGGGGGTCGGCTCGAAAGAGGTACTCCAGGCTTCCTTGCCGTTGCGATATAGTAGCAACAGAGAATGGGCAATATCCGGCATCCTGTCCGGCACCAGCAGATTCAACAGCGTGAACTTGGCCCTGAACGTATCCCAGATAGACCATGAACTATAAAAGGTCTTATTGTCAGCCAAATGCAGATTACCGTCCGTCGCACGATAGAATTCTCCCGAACGAGCTACTTCATGAGGACTCAGACTGGCACGATACAATGAAGTATAGAAAAGGATACGTTCCTCATCAGTCCCTCCTTCCACCTCTATCCGTGACAAGACTTCATTCCATTTATCGGATGCCGTTCTACGGAATTGGTCAAAATCGTTCCTCAATGATTCTTTTACCTCCCACGAGGCTTCCATTGGAGAAACAGAAGAGAGGGCAATACGTACCTCTACCCCTTCCACATTATCAAACGAAAGCTTTCCTTTACCCTTCTCTAACGGTGTATAAATAAAAGGTATATCAGTGTATAGACTGAATGCCAATTGGTAAGCACCGACTCCACAAGTATTTCCACCCTGTATGACACCCTGTATTTCATTATCCGACACTTTTTTATACTGTGCCGACGCTCCTGAAAAGGAAGAAAAGAAATCAACGTAAAGTGCCTGTTCCTTTTTCTTCCGGTCAAAATGGTATTTCTCCACGGCCATACGTTCCGTAGCTGTCAGACAGACTGTTGTTCCATCATCAAATGCTACCGAATAATAACCGGGAGAAGCTGTTTCCGTTTCCGGGATCCGCTTCCACTCCTGTTCATAGGCAACCGGCCGAATACTGAGATTGCCTCCACAACCACCACATCCCACTCCTGACAGGCGGTTGACGGAAATGCCGGATGTCCTTGTCTCGGCATAATCATACCCAGCATGCTGTCTGGGTGAACTATCCGGTCCGACCGCCACCATACCGAAAGGTACCGTAGCAGCTGGCGATACCTGTCCGTGATCGCCAGATGTTCCCATAAATAAATTTACCAAGTCAGTATACAACTGTTGTCCGTATACTGACTTGTCTCCAGCAATTAGCCAAAGACATACCAATCCTAATAACTTAATTCGAAAAGCCATTACGAATACTATTTTAATACTTATTTTATTCCCAACAGTTTTTTCATCAAATGGAAAGAGGCCGTATTGTCTTTAAAGCCGGCAAACTGTTCAGCACCAGGTCCGTAAGAGAAAAACGGGACAGGGGAAGCCGAATGTCCACCCGTTGTATATTTCACTGTAACCTCTTTCTTGTCATAGTCACCACCATGGATAGCAATACCACCAGTTTCATGGTCCGCCGTGATAACCACCAATGTGTTTCCGTCTTTTTCTGCAAAATCGAGCGCTTTGCCTACCGCCCGGTCAAAGTCAATGGTCTCGCCTACCATGTATTCCTGGTCGTTATTATGTCCACCCCAATCTATTTGGGAACCTTCCACCATCAGGACAAAGCCTTTCTTATTTTCCGACAATTGCTCTATCGCCAATTCCGTAGCATTTGCCAGAAAGCCATTTTCTCGCTTATCAACTGGTTCCATCCCGTCTTCGGAAAGCAACACGCCCAGATTACCGGAAATATCCTTAGCTTCAGCCAAGGAATAAACTACCTCGTAACCCTTTTCCTCCATTTCTTCCGATATGTTCCGGCCGTCTTTCCGCCGCTCAAAATATTTTCTCCCGCCACCAATGAAAAGATTGATGTCGCTATTCAAATAATCTGCCGCAATTTCTTCCTGCATATAACGTGAAGGTTGATGGGCCACGAAAGAGGCCGGAGTAGCATCAGTCAACGAACTGGTAGCAATAACTCCCGTCGATAAGCCTTTCAAAGTAGCCAACGGGACACTGTCCGGAGTCATACCGACCATTCCGTTGTTCGTTTTCGTGCCTGTGGCAATAGCCGTTCCACCGGCAGCCGAATCGGTTGTGTAACTATTGGCGGAGTTCGTTCGACGCAAGCCAACAAAAGGACAACGGTCTGTCATGTTCAGGTGTCCGCCATTCTGCGTATAAGCAGCTTGAATCTGGTTGATTCCCATCCCATCACCAATCATAATAATGATATTTTTCGGGCTTTTGGCTAAGGCCATGCTTGCAAAAGCAAGCCACAATACTGCACAATTAAATAATTTTTTCATCTATTCTTAATTCATTAATTCCATTATATCACTAAATAAGACACAAATCATATACAATTCATCATTGTGTTACAAACTATAAATGGATGTTCGGAATGTGGTTCGTTCCACAACATACCACCACACATATTCATTTTTCTCGCTCACAAACAACGCATCATTATACACTATGGGATAACTGACGCAATCCCAACACCAAAACATCCTTCCCACCCATTCCGAAGTTCGACCAATATTCCGGCAAATAAAACTCGGGCTGCGGAGCTGCCTTCCCATGACGGCAGATGTTATAGCAGTTACAGACTTTTTCAATAATCTTATCATCCAACAGACGGCTACACATTTTACTTTTTAGGAGGCTTATTCGGTAAAAGTAAACCATTCCAGATTCATTATGTCTTCTTCTTTTGCAAGAGGATCACCTCTGAAAACCATTACGAGGGCATGTTTGCCTTTTACCGATTTGACTGATGCTTCATGTAATACATAGGCAGTCTCACCTTGCATCGGTTCCAACTCACAGACACCTATCAATTCTCCTTCCGGACTATCCAAACGCAGCTCAATCTTGGCAGCACGGTTATTATCCCATGTTTTGCAGATGAAACGTTTCACTTCCGCTTGATCGAAATCGTAGTATTTCCAATAAGCATAATCACCATCTCTTATTTCCGCCAAATATTCTACGGGAATGTCATATTTCGGATAACGGGCGACTACAGTAACATGTCCTCCCATCAGACAGGCTCTTGCTGCATCCATCCGCAACAATGGAGACATCGGTCCGCCAATACCTTGCGTTGTCATTTCTACTTCTTGAATAGTGCCGTCCGGATTGAAGGTAATAGGTTCCAAACATGCCTTGCGCATCATTGCTCCTCCGTGCGTAGGCCGATGGTAGGCAATATACCATTGACCGTCCACTTCAAAGATACAACCATGATTATTGACTATCCTCCGATTGCTGCCCCAATTGTCGATGATAACTCCTCGATAGGTGTACGGTCCGAAAGGAGAAGTTGCTGTTGCATAGTTTAATGTTGCACAATTAGATTCTCCGTGCCGTTGGTGCCCCCCATATATATAATAATAAATTCCGTTTCGTTTCCGAACAGAACTTGCTTCATTAAAAGCATGCTCCTCATACGTCAGCAAACTGTCGTGCACGGCTCCCTCAATCGTCAGCATATCCTTGCTCAATTTAGCTCCTTTCGCATACCCTTGCCCCCAGAACAGATACCCCTGTCCGTCATCGTCAATGAAAACCGACGGGTCGATTCCGCTGATACCTTCGATTTTCATACCCTCTTTAAAGGGGCCATACGGAGAGGAAGACACAGCCACACCTTCGTCCTCACCACCTCCCTCCAAACAATAATACAGGTAATATTTCCCGTTATGATAAATACAATCCGGAGCATACAGCGTTCGGTCAGTATAATTCGTTTGTTTCCCTTTACCGGTAGTCGCAAACGACATCTGCTCCACATTCCAATGAATCAGGTCGGAAGTAGACAATACATTATAAGAATGGGAACACCAAACATGTTCGGGTTCATCACGTGAACCGTACACATAAATCCTACCGTCAGGCATTGGTCGGACTTCTGGATCCGCAATATATAACCCGGGAGGAGAAATCGGATTCAACATCCTGTCCGCCGTTATTCCTGTTTCGTTTTTTTTCTGATTAGAAGTACAAGCTACTAGCGCTACCAGTAAAAAAGAGCACCCGATTCCTAAAAATATCTTTTTTTTCACCGTAACACGTATTTATTTGTTTCTACTGTTTTTCTTGATTCTATACATCAATATCGTCCTCAGACTTCCTTCGTTTATAGATTTCATATCAATCATTTAGGCCAGACTTTCCATTCCTGCGCACCGCTTTTCTCCACCTCTATCGGTCCCGGGTAAGGATGCACAGCATTCCGCTTATTTCCCAAATAGTCCTTGTCGATGGCAATGGGACTATCATCCGGATTCACAAATGCTTGTTGAGGGATAATCGCCTTATCCAATGTTTCGGTAGTCACTAACCGGCTTTTCGGATTCGTGATACCTTCCTGGGGGACATTCATCTTCAGATACCAACCGTCAGCACGCTGCTCCAAACGGATAGCAGAGTCAAAACCGGAAGCCTCCACAAAATCTTTTTCCCGCTTGTCGGGATGTGCCCCTGCCGTAAACAGGTTGCCTTTGTAACGGATAGGTAGCAGGCATTCGTCCCAGTTACCCAAAGAGGCCTTTTGGGCGAAATGGTTGTTCACCCATTGCAAGTCACCTCCCATATTCCGCACATTGCCGACCGAGACCGTCCCATGCGGTTCGTAAAAAAAAGAATACCTACCCCCGGCGCAACGGTCTAATCCGGCAAACACCTTACCCGTCACCAGATTGTGTACCCCGGCAATCCCTTGCGACAGATTCAGCGAATAGCCGGACAACAGGATATTGTTTGCCAAAAGTATCGGGCCGTGACAAACCTCTATGAAAATATCCTCCTGCACGTTGTTGTCGTGAAACAGATTGCCCGTCACCTGCATACCTTGCGAACCCCAGTCGAGCCACAAACCACGGATGGTGTTATAGATATGATTGTCTCTGATGATGGCATCCACGGCAAAGTGCAACTTGATACCCGCCATCTCGTCGCCTTCGAAAGTCTCGTCCAAACATATATCATGAATTTCATTACCCTCTATCACACTGAAAGCAGCGCCGCTGCAACCGACAATTCCCGCTTGTCCGCAATCATAAATATGATTGTTGCGAATGACATGGAATCCGGCATCCTCTTTATTCCAAGAAGCATGGGCGAAATAATCCAACAACTGCTGTTCCGTCTGCCCTCCATCCGCTTCCGGATAGACTCTCGGAGGCATGAAACGGTAATGATGCGAATGGCCGAATGTCGGTCTGCCCAACGAAATACCGGCACAACGGGAGTTACGGATGGTATTGGTTTCAATCACCCATCCTTTTGCCCAGCGCGG
>ENA-OOWM01000164-OOWM01000164.1-human-gut-metagenome-genome-assembly--contig:-NODE-164-length-11110-cov-1.650927_pt1 | contig 11110 bp, 9 predicted proteins | sample MGYA00241577_ERZ501323 | MGnify/ENA primary metagenome ERZ501323 (study PRJEB25962, sample SAMEA2042982) | human gut metagenome | biome: human gut; feature: human-associated habitat; material: faeces... | reverse complement strand
CGTGGCCAGTTGCAAGTCACTCTTTGACTTGTTCCACAATTCTTCTACCGAACGGACTATCTGCCGACGTGTACCGTCATCTATTTTCTTATTCTGAAATTTCGCAATATCTTCCAAGGCATTTACCTGCTGGAACTTCGCCCAAGCCTCAGGACTGTTAATCACAACCAAGGTGTCACCCATCTTTACATACTGTCCCTCCCGGACCAAAAAGGTATCAATTCTACCGGGAAGTTTTCCGGAAATCCGTATTTCAGTAGCTTCTATCTGCCCCTGCAATACAACCGGTTTATTGCTCATAGCTATAATCCCAATGGCAGACACCATAACAATGGCCACAAGAACAACGATAAAAGCGACTCCTAACTGTTTCTTCTCTTTTTCCATATTGTTTTCTTTTTTTATTATTTCCCGAATATAAAGTTCTCGGTTTGTCCGGTACGGCTATACTGCCAAAAACTTTCGGGCATTCCGCAAGTAGAGAGCAGAGATGCCAGTGCCACATCATATTTATAATAAGCCAGCAAAAAAGCAATCTGCACCTTGGATAACATCGTTTCCGCATCAATCACATCAGTAGAGGTAGCCATTCCTTCCTGAAAGGATTTTTTACGGATACGTACCAATTCACGACTCATCTCAATCGTGGTGTTGAGTGCGGCGACATCATCCTTTGCATTCTGAATTTCGCTATATAACTTGTCTACCAAAACACCCAATTCATTCTGAGCCTTTTCCCTTCCCAGTTGCAAAGTTTGTTTAGTAAGACGTGTCTGACGGATATTGGCTTCACGGTTCAGTCCGTCGAATATATTCCAAGTAAAACCCACTCCTACCAAAGTACGGGGCATCAGGTTTTTCGGAAGATTCTCTGCATAAAGTGTCTGCTTTCCAAACAATGCAATGGTAGGAATATATGCACTTTTACTGATTTTCAATTGATTATCAGCCATCGCCTCCTGTATTCGCAATTTACTTACTATATAGCTGCCGGTACTTACCAGATTCTTGAAATAAAGTTCATCGGGCAGATCATGGTTCATAAACAAAGGAGAACTGGGGTTGATGGATATGGCGTCTTCCACATTCAACAAGACTTTCAAGGCATTTTGCGCCACATTCAAATCTTTCCGGGCAGATTCCAACTCACGTCTGGCCTCGTCCATAGTGACCTGAGCAAAGAGGCGTTCGGCCTTATTTATCATACCGTTCTCCTCCAGCTTCATGGCATTACGGTAATGTTTCTGCAAGCCTAAAAAGGTTTGCTCGCGTACATCCACCACTCTTTGCGCCAGACGCAAAGCATAATAAGTTTCCACCAACTCCGATTGCAAAGTAGCTCCCGCCTCTTCCCTACCTGCTTTGGCCAAATCTACCATACGGTTGCCGATACGGCTTGCAAAAATTCGTTTTCCGCCTGTAAAAAGCGGCCACATCACATTAGCATCTATGGTCGTCAGGTTACGTTCTAATAAAGGAAAAGTAAGGGTATGCGCACCTATATTATCAAGAATAGAAGAAATAAATTTATCATCGGGCACAATGGAATGTACAAAGTCTTTTGCCGGATCGGTAAATTGCCTTAAAGGTTCCTTGACCTCAATATGGTTGGACAAATGGACGTATGCACCCGATGCATTCAAAGACGGATACCAAAAAGCATTCATTTTTTGTCGCTCACTGCGTGCTATATCTACAGCCTTATCCGCCATTTGCAACGTGCGGCTGCCCTTGTTCATCAGGCTGGCAGATTGTTCCAATGTTAAAGATAATTCCCCGTTTTGAGCTGATAATGAAACCGGGAACAAAAGAACACATAAAAATATTTTATAATGCATACACTGTTTAGTTTCTGTTATGTTGTAATAAACAGAAAACCAAACAGATTGTTTGAACAGGATTATTTATTAAATAACTCGAAAGTGAATTTAAAACCAAAGGTATCAAATTGCCCGTTGATAGTGCTTACAAAAGCCCCCACATCAAATATATGTGTGCCGATGCCATAACCCAACTCGATATATGGATTAAGATGTGGCATGAACAGGATACCACCATACAAACGCTCCTGCTGGACTAATCCCAGCCAACGGTTTAAAGGTTTCAAGAGAATAAAAGGAGACTCATAGGTGAAATTCCCCCGCCAGTACTGACGTGAAGAGTTATACCAACGTCCGTCCAGCAATTGGAAAGTGCCACCAATATCATCATTCCATCCTTCGGGAAGATTACGACGGGCAAAGTTAGCAAAATCCACGAAATACATATCTTCCTGCTTGGTAAACATCCCCCCCCCAATGCGATAACCGATACTTCGGATTCCGCTCAGTTTCAAGTTTTGCTGTATATCAAACTCCCAACGTTCATGAGCACCCGTACTCTTGAATACACCTTTAATGCCCCGTTCATAATCCAGCATAAAAGTAGGCATACTGGAACCTACATTCATCTTCCGGCGACCGTTCATGTAATAATACATACCGGGAGTCCATTCAATACGTATACGAGGTGCAAAACTATTGTATTCTGATCTGATACCTCGCAATGCAGCCCAATCCTTATCAGGCAACGGCTTTTCAAGAATGACTTTCGAATTATTTATCAGATACCTCCAATGTACGGAAACACCTGCTTTAATAAACAAGCCGTTCACTATTTCTATATTATGGAACAGATTGAGATACACATCCTTGAAATAGTCCAATTCCAATTGGTCAAAATTAAAGGTACTATCGGGCAATTGCTTTAGCTGATCCAATACGACACTACTATATATGCGGTTACCGTTACCTACACTAACCTCAAAACTAGCCTGCTTTTCCGGCCAATATTGCCAATCGGCATCCGCTTTCACATAAAGTTCCTTATGTGTAAAATTATAACCTATCTGCGGACTGATTCTAAGTATACGTCCATCATGAAAAAGCCGACTGTATTTAAACTTCTGCTTATACGAAAAGCCCCTGCTGTGGCTATAATCCAACAGCACCGGATTAATAAGTGGAGAACAATGCACACTCCCCATACTGGACAAATTCACATTGTAACTACTGATAAGCATGTCACCCAACTCCCCCCAAAACTCCAAATGTTCATTCTTCTTTTTTTTCGGTACGCGTAAAAGCGTATCCTGACGTAAAGCATAACTTCTATACAAAGAATCCTCCAAAGCGGACAGCGGAATGGGACGCAGCTCATTGAACTTTTCCTTATCTGTTATCAGCTGTTCCGAGTCACAAGTCAGCTTATAGGATTCCGTCAGGTCATGGCGATGCTTCTTTTGAGATTTACGCCGGGCGGCTCCTTCATAAAATTTAATTTCATTGTATTTCAACCAGGCTCCCATATCCATTTCCAGATGGTTACCTATAAACTTAAAAACAAGATTCAAATCAAACTGCACCGGCAGAAACTCCACATCGCCCTCCTCTCCCATCTTGACACGGACCTTGAAGCGGATCACATCATAAACGCCTTCAATATAAAGTTCACGAATAGTCCATATCTGATCACTAACCCACATATATCCACTGACCAACTGTGTACCACGGAATTTGGGAATAATAAGTATTTTATACCGCTGGCAATCGGGAGGACCGGCTATAGAATCCAATAAATAATGATAATATCTGCTAGATTTCTTATCCAAAGGAGAAAGAAGTTTATCGGACATCAATGAAGAAGAATAGATATTCATGTTCAAATAATCCATCACATCCGTTATCTGTCCCCTGTTACGTGGAAATGTAGTGGATACCGCTTTTATCTTACGGTCGTATATATCAGGGGCCGTATAATGCAGCTCACTAAGAGATTCCATAAGGTAATCATTGATGTGTTTTTCGAAACGAAACATGGACGGTACATAGCGGATAAGGTGATTGCGCTTATGTACCTTTACTTTTCCTTTTATATATAAATCAGCCTTATACTCATCAATGATACGGGAATAGAACGGCGAAAACTGGAAAATACACTGAAGAATGGAATCGGACACCATCGGCTTGTCGGGCATATCAACCTTTTCCCTCTTAGCCTGAACAGCTAAAGGTAACAAAAGACAAAATATAATCAACCTGACAATCCGTATATAGTGCATCAATGTACTTTCTTTTCATTGTTTGAAGAGCAAATATAAACAAAAACCAACAGGCTGACGCATGATAATACTTAATTAACATCCTTAACAGAAATGAAAAATGATTAGCGATATAGCGAATTATTAATCAAAAAGCAGTATTTTTGCAGCCAACAACCAGTAAAAGAAAGACAACATGTCCAAAATGAGATTTTTTGCTCTACAGGAGTTAGCCAACAGACGCCCCGTTAAAGTTGACTACCCCTCTGAAAAGTTAGCTGATTATTACGGCAACCACGTATTCGACCGTAAAAAAATGCAGGAATATCTGCCTAGTGAGGCTTATAAAGCAGTAATAAACGCAATCGAGAAAGGTACCCCTATCAATCGTGAAATGGCCGACATGATAGCCAATGGCATGAAGAATTGGGCAAAGACCTTTAATGTTACCCACTACACTCATTGGTTCCAGCCTCTGACTGACGGAACTGCCGAAAAGCACGACGGCTTTATTGAATTCGGTGACGACGGTAATGTTATAGAACGCTTCTCGGGCAAACTGCTTATCCAACAGGAACCGGATGCGTCCAGTTTTCCCAACGGCGGTATCCGGAACACATTTGAAGCACGTGGCTATACGGCATGGGATGTTTCTTCTCCGGCTTTCATTGTAGACAGCACACTTTGTATTCCTACTATCTTCATCTCTTATACAGGCGAAGCACTCGACTACAAAACTCCTTTGTTGAAGGCATTAGGTGCTGTAGACAAAGCGGCAACTGAGGTTTGCAGAATGTTCGATCCAAACGTAAAACGCGTATTCGCCAATCTGGGTTGGGAACAAGAATACTTTTTAGTGGATACCGCACTATATAATGCACGTCCGGATCTTTGTCTGACCGGACGCACCTTAATGGGACACTCGTCTGCCAAGGACCAGCAGCTAGACGACCACTACTTCGGTTCCATCCCTCCACGTGTAACCAGTTTTATGAAAGAATTGGAATTGGAATGTCACAAACTAGGGATTCCGGTAAAAACACGGCATAACGAAGTGGCTCCCAACCAATTTGAGCTAGCTCCTATTTTTGAAGATGTAAATCTGGCCAACGACCATAACCAGCTGGTAATGGACCTGATGAAACGTATCGCTTCCAAACACAATTTTACTGTACTGCTCCACGAAAAACCATTCAAAGGAGTAAACGGATCGGGCAAACACAACAACTGGTCACTTTGTACAGACACAGGTATCAATTTGTTCTCTCCTGCCAAGACTGCGGAAGGAAATATGCTTTTCCTGACTTTCATAGTCAACGTACTGATGATGGTCTATAAAAACCAAGATTTACTACGTGCCTCTATTGTCAGTGCCGGAAACAGCCATCGCCTAGGAGCAAATGAAGCCCCCCGCTATTCTGTCTATTTTCCTAGGACGTCATCTTTCCCATATGTTGGACGAAGTAGTGGCACGTCTGAATGACGCCGAACTGACCCCTGATGAAAAGAAAGCATTGCAATTGGGTATCGGGCGCATACCTGCCATATTGCAAGACAATACAGACCGTAACCGTACCTCTCCTTTTGCCTTCACCGGAAACCGTTTTGAATTCCGTGCTGCAGGCTCATCTGCCAACTGTGCCGCATCAATGATTGTGATCAATGCCGCTATGGCACACCAGTTGAATGAGTTCAAGACCCAGATAGATAAATTAGTAAACGGAGGGATGGAACAGGAAGAAGCTCTGTATAAGGTATTAAAAGAAACCATCATCGCTTCACAAAACATCCGTTTTGAAGGTGACGGCTACTCGGAAGAATGGAAAGCAGAAGCCGCGCGACGCGGATTGACCAATATCTGCCATGTACCCGAAGCCATCCTGAAGTTCAACGATGAGCAATCTCGTGCAGTACTGATAGGCGAAAAAATATTCAATGAAAATGAATTGTTCTGTCGTATAGAAGTGGAACTGGAAAAGTTTACTAAAAAGGTCCAGATTGAAAGTCGTGTACTAGGCGATCTAGCTATCAATCATATTGTTCCCACAGCTGTAATTTATCAGAACAGACTATTAGAAAATCTTCGTGGTCTGAAAGAGATATTCTCCACCGAAGAATACGAAGAGCTGACCGAAGACCGGAAGAATTTGGTACGTGAAATTCAAAACCGCATACTTGCTATTAAAAAAGCCGTGCACAACATGACAGAAGCCCGAAAAGTAGCAAATCATTTGGGAAGCCAAGTAGAGAAAGCCTTCAGTTACGAGGAACAAGTGCGTCCATATCTGGAAGAAATCCGCGACCATATTGACCATTTGGAACTAGAAATAGACGATGAGATTTGGCCATTACCTAAATATCGTGAATTACTGTTCACCAAATAAAATTTCACAAAAAAAGAAAGGATAGGAGATAAGAACCTATCCTTTTGTTATTTTTTGAAGATAAATTAATAATATATCTTTCTTTTTTCTTCTGATTACTTCGTCCTTTTATTTTTTCTTCTTATATTTGTGCTCTATAACACGGTTTTATAGCACGTTTATGGTTAGAAAAGAATTATCAGAAACTGAGATTGCTGAAAGTATACCAGACTTATGGCAACCTTTAACACAGGAACAAAGAGAGTTCTTGGCTCAGAACTTTACGATACAGAAGTATAAAAAGAATGAGACGATATACTGCGAAGGAGAAACTCCGATGCACCTTATGTGTCTTCTTAGTGGAAAAGTAAAAATCTACAAAGAAGGTGTGGGAGGACGTAGCCAGATTATCCGCGTATTAAAGACGAAAGAATATTTCGCATACCGAGCTTTTTTTGCCGAAGGGAACTTCGTGACAGCTGCTTCCGCTTTCGAGCCTTGCACTATCTGCCTTATTCCCATGCCGGCCATTATGAAACTGATAAAAGACAACTCTGAATTAGCTTTGTTCTTTATCCGCCAACTTTCTATAGATTTGGGAATTTCTGATGAAAGAACCGTAAATCTTACGCAAAAACATATTCGTGGACGATTGGCGGAATCTCTGTTATTTTTGAAAGATACTTATGGAGTAGAAGAAGATGAATCTACACTAAGCATTTACCTTTCACGAGAAGATTTGGCAAACTTATCAAATATGACTACTTCGAACGCAATCCGTACGCTTTCTAACTTTGCAACTGAAAAACTGATTACCATCGACGGTAGAAAAATTAAAATCATTGATGAAGAGAAACTAAAAAAAATCAGCAAAATAGGATAAAATCTAATATCAATTCATACTTCACACACACAGGCGTCCGTTTTTCCATAACAGACGCCTGTTTTTTTCTCTACTTACAAAACCTTTTTCAGCACCAGCTGTTATTAAAGAAACTAAAACCAAGAAACTATGAGTAAAGGTAAATTATGGGGAATCATCCTCCTTATTTTATTTGTGCTGGGATTCGGTATCTGGCTTTATACCAGTTCTGACGTAAAAAAAGATGTAGACCAGGAAGGCATAGGTGTGTTAGACGACATGACTATACCTGCTGTGGACTAAATAATAATAAACACTAACTTAAACTTTACATTATGGCTAAAGAATCTGTGAATATCCTGAAGGATAAAATTGACATTGTGGACTTATTGGCTCAGCTGAATGCAGCTCTGTCCGAAGAATGGTTGGCTTTCTACCAATACTGGGTAGGTTCATTCGTAGTAGAAGGCGCTATGCGCGGTGATGTACAACGCGAGTTTCAAGAACATGCAGCCGAGGAATATAACCATGCAAAATTATTGGCCGACCGTATCATTGAATTGGAAGGCGTACCCGTACTTGACCCTAAACAATGGTTTGATTTAGCTCGCTGCAAATATGATGCGCCCGTAGATTTCGGTTCGGAAATCTTGTTGAAACAAAATGTAGAATCCGAACGTTGTGCCATCTACCGCTATCAGCAAATTGCTGAATTCACAAACGGAATTGACTTCACCACTTGTGATATTGCCAAACATATTATGGCAGAAGAAGAGGACCATGAACAAGATTTGCAAGATTACTTAAATGATATAGCCCGCATGAAGGCTTATATTCTAAAAAAATAATCCACATCTGCTTCTATTCTTTTTTCTGTTTTGACGGAGAAAGAAAGGTAAGGCCGGTTTCTACTGCAAAAACCGACCTTATTTTATACTATTCATGCAAGTTGCCCCATAGTCCAAATAAATTAACCCATCTTACCTGTGAATCCCCAACGAATAACATTTATAACACTTGGCGGATTCTTACCAGTTTGGTCAATAGCCCTTCCAGCAAATCCAGTTTCAACATATTCGCTCCGTCACTCTTAGCGACAGAAGGGTCTTCGTGGGTTTCCATAAACAAACCGTCCACTCCTACCGCTATGCCAGCCTTGGCTACCGTTTCAATAAGCTGCGGCATACCTCCTGTCACTCCAGAAGTCTGATTAGGTTGTTGCAAAGAATGTGTCACATCCAGAATTACAGGAAAACCTAAAGTCTGCATTTCCGGAATACCCCGATAATCTACAATCAAATCCTGATACCCGAAAGTCGTTCCCCGCTCGGTCAGCATAACCTGATCATTACCCGCCTCCACCACTTTGTCAGCAGCAAAACGCATGGCGCCAGGTGATAAAAATTGTCCTTTCTTGATGTTGACAATCTTTCCGGTATGAGCTGCCGCCAGCAGCAAATCAGTCTGGCGACAAAGGAAAGCAGGAATCTGCAACACATCCACATATTCAGCGGCCATAGCAGCTTCTCCAGCACTATGAATATCGGTTACCACAGGAATTCCAAAAGTTTCCCGTACTTTACGAAGTACTTTCAAGGCCTTTTCATCACCTATTCCTGTAAACGAATCCAAACGGGAACGGTTAGCCTTACGATAAGATCCTTTAAACACATAGGGAATACCCAGTTTATCTGTTATTTTCACAATACGATCTGCTATTCGGAGAGCCATTTCCTCTCCTTCGATCACACAAGGACCAGCCAGTAAAAAGAAATTATCTATCTTTCTTAAATCTGAAATTGTCATTATCTTACGTCTATTCATTGAGATATCTACTCTGCCTCTATCCTTAAAGCAAGAAATGGATATCTATAGTTTTTAATTAGGGATAATCAAAGTTATAGCTTCCGGCTGGATCGTAATTTCCAAAGGAAAATGGCGGTCTAAAATACGCCCGTCCAAACTGACAGAAGCATTCTGCGCACGTAGTACTTTTACTTTCCGTGTACGATAAGGTTTCACCATTTTATGATTTAAAATACGTCCCTGCAACAGCATCCACATACCCGAGAAAAGTTGAATTAACTCCGGACGATAAATAACCGACACATCCAACCAGCCATTATAAGGAACTGCACTAGGTGTCAAACCGTATCCACGGGCACTTCCCACACATACCGTCATGATACGTCCACGAATATGTTCGCCATTGATACAAAGATGTGTACGGTACAATTTACGTTCAAACAGCAACAGGAACATGGAAGCGGCAAAAGACAACTCACGTATTCCCCAAAAACGGCGGGTACCATCTGAGATCTGTACAATACGCGCACCTAAACCTATATATATGGCATTCAGGAAATAGCGGGAGGTGTGCTTCTCTCCATCAAAATAATTACAACGCCCCACATCAATTTTCCTCAGACGACGATTGATAATCCAATCTACCGCTGCTTTATAATTATCTTCATCCAACCCCCAATATTTGGCAAAGTCATTACCAATACCATTAGGAATGATTCCAAAAGCGATATTTGTCTTATCCTCCACCATAGAAGTCATAATACCGTTAATAGCATCATTGATCGCTCCGTCTCCACCTACAATCACAATGGTTCGATAACCATTATTAGCCAAGGTACGGGCGAGTCGTTCCACCGACCCAAAACCTTCGGACTGTACGTAGTCAAAAACCACCTTACGGTTTTCCATATAGCTACGTATCTCATTCCAACGCTTCTGAGTCTTACGGCTTCCGGCTTTCGGATTATAAATAATCCCCCATCTGTTTGGTTCTACAGCCATAACATTTAGTTTTTAGTGTGTAACAAATTAATGATTTTTTCCACCTTATCTTCCATAGGCAGGCAAGCATCCAGCCAATGTATAGTGAACCCTCGCCGCTCCATGCCCCGGAACCAGGTCATCTGCCGTTTGGCAAATTGATGGATAGCTATTTCCAATTGATGAAACATTTCATTGAAAGAAAGTTTACCCAAGACATATAAAGTCAAATACTTATATTCCAATCCGTAATAAATCAAATCCTCGGAAGAAATACCACTATCCAACAAAGCCTTCACTTCGTTTACCATCCCTTCATCCAAACGCTGCTTCAAACGGTGGGATATTTTTTCACGACGTAACTCACGAGCTATATCTACTCCAATGATCAAACTATGAATTTGCGGGAACTCACGGTATTCCGCTGATTGGTGCTTGTAATACTCTTCTATTTCAATGGCCCGGATAGCCCGCTTTACAGTATCTACGTCCGTAGAGTTATGAAGTTTCCTGTAAGTTGACAACAACCGGGTGAGTTCCGCTAATGATTTATCTGCTAACGAGTCCCTAAGTTTGGGATTCTCTGGAACAGGAAGCAGCCTATATCCCTTCAACACGGATTCAAGATACATCCCCGTACCTCCGCATAATATAGGAAGTTTGTCTTTCCATCTCACTTGATCATAAGCATTCAAAAAATCACGTTGAAATTCAAATACATTATATTTATATCCGGGGTCTACAATGTCTATCAGATGGTAAGGTATTTGCTGTCCATTCACGACATAGTCTTCCAAATCCTTTCCCGTACCTAAATCCATCCGGCGATATACCTGCCGGCTATCTCCACTGATAATTTCGGTATCCAACTTGTAAGCTAAAGCCGCTGCCAAAGGAGTCTTTCCTGAAGCGGTAGGTCCTAATATCGTTATCAAATCGTACTTTTCCATCCTAAGTTTTTGTAACAGTCGCACAAAGATAACGAAAATGTGCAACTTAGCACGCAAAACTACATAAAAA
>ENA-OOWM01000160-OOWM01000160.1-human-gut-metagenome-genome-assembly--contig:-NODE-160-length-11287-cov-3.118323_pt1 | contig 11287 bp, 8 predicted proteins | sample MGYA00241577_ERZ501323 | MGnify/ENA primary metagenome ERZ501323 (study PRJEB25962, sample SAMEA2042982) | human gut metagenome | biome: human gut; feature: human-associated habitat; material: faeces... | reverse complement strand
CGATAAGATACTCCTGAATTTCCAGAGGACAGCGGGGCTTTTCAGCAACCTGCTGGTGACAAAAGTATTCGCCGTCATATTCCTTGCCCTGTCATGTTTGGGCACGAAGGGCGTGAAGAACCAGAAGATGACCTGGCGGAAGATATATACCGCCTTCCTTTCGGGGCTTGTATTGTTCTTCATGAACTGGTGGATGCTTGATTTGCCGTTCAATCCTACGGTCAATGCCGCCATTTACACGGTAACGCTGACCGCCGGGTACATCCTTCTTTTGATGTCGGGCGTATGGATAAGCCGTATGCTGAAACACAACCTTATGGAGGACGTGTTCAACACCGCCAACGAGAGTTTCATGCAGGAAACCCGCTTTATGGAAAACGAGTATTCCGTCAACCTGCCGACCAAGTTCGTGTATCAGGGCAAGGAATGGGACGGATGGATCAACGTTGTAAACGTTTTTCGTGCGTCCATCGTGCTTGGAACACCGGGCAGCGGGAAATCCTACGCGGTGGTAAACAACTACATCAAACAGCAAATCGAGAAATCCTTTGCCATGTACATTTATGATTACAAGTTTCCGGATTTATCCGAAATAGCTTATAATCACCTGCTTAAACACAAGGAACATTACAAGGTTAAACCGGAGTTCTATGTCATAAACTTCGATGACCCCCGACGCTCGCACAGGTGCAATCCCATCAATCCCAAATTCATGGTGGATATTTCCGATGCCTACGAATCCGCCTACACGATAATGCTCAATTTGAACAAGACCTGGGTGTGACCTGTAAAGTCACGTAATTGATTGTTAGACAGTGATATTAATTGCATGATTTAACCCGCTGTTCCGTCAGCGGTAGCCTACTATAAGGTGCATCTCCAGTGATGGGTTGTGCCAAGCTTATAGGACAAAGTACACTTTCCGAAAGGACAAGACTGAACCGTGAGGGAATGTCAAGGACGGTTAGTATCATACCGTTGAGTGGCGAGGCTGGATAGCATGGTTAACGTAAGTGAACTGACTTTAGCCGTCGTAAGGTTTGAAGGAGCGCAAGATACTTTAGCTCTCACCAAAAGGTAAGCAGTCGGATAACCCTTGCCCATGTTGGGGTTACACGGACACAGCACTGCCGGCGGACTTGGCAGAACCTAAACTATCCGTTTGTCAATTACGTGGAACAGGGCAAGCCTGTATCTCTCTCGTAAGAATGCGAGTAAGCGAACCGCAAGGCAAGCCGAATGGGGTGCAGGTATGAGATAACGGAAAAAGCGAATGCCACCCTGTAATGGGGTGGATACGGATTGAATCAACATCACGGGTTGTTATTGGTGACATCATCCGACACGAAAGTGGGCAGACTTCCGTATATGGTAACTCTTTACAAGATAACTTTTAGAACTTTCAAAAGGAGGAAAGCAAATGAACGAAACTAAAACATCGTGTGCGCCTGCTGATAGTAGGAATCTAACTTGGGACGGCATGGACTGGTCCAAGTGTGAAGCCTATGTCCGAAAGCTACAAGCGCGTATTGTAAAGGCTCAAAAGGAAGGCAGACATAACAAGGTGAAAGCCTTGCAGTGGATGCTGACCCACTCTTTTTACGCCAAGGCATTGGCGGTAAAGAGGGTTACTTCCAACAAAGGGAAGAAAACGTCTGGAGTAGATAAACAGCTTTGGGATTCTCCCAAGCGCAAGTACAAAGCAATCGGTGAACTGAAACGTCGTGGTTACAATCCGCAGCCGCTTCGTAGGGTTCACATCAAGAAAAAGAACGGTAAACTCCGACCGTTGGGAATACCGACAATGAAAGACAGGGCGATGCAGGCATTATATCTCATGGCATTGGAACCGATAGCCGAAACGACAGGCGACCGCTTTTCTTATGGTTTCCGCAAGAAACGCAGGACAATGGACGCTATCCGTCAGATTGATACGGTTCTAAACCGCCAGCATTCCCCCGAATGGATTTTGGAGGGAGACATTAAAGGCTGCTTCGACCATATCAGCCACGACTGGCTTCTTAATCATATCCCTATGGATAAGACGATACTCAGAAAATGGCTGAAATGTGGAGCTGTATTCAATGGCAAACTATTCCCGACAGAAGAGGGTACACCACAAGGAGGTATCATATCACCGACACTTGCAAATATAGCACTTGACGGACTTCAACCACTCTTGGCTGAAAGATTCAAAAGATTATGGCGCAACAATAAGACATTCCACTACGAGGTAAACCTTATTCGTTATGCGGATGACTTTATAATCACAGGTCGAGATAAGGAGCTATTGGAAAACGAAGTCAAACCTATCGTGATAGAATTTCTCAAAGAAAGAGGGCTGACCTTATCCGAAGAGAAAACTACCATTACGAACATATACGACGGTTTTGATTTCTTAGGTTTCAATGTGAGGAAGTTTGGCAAAAGGCTATACACATCCCCGTCCAAAGATGCACAGAAACGCTTCAGGGCAAAAATCGGTGACATCGTTAAAGGACATAAAATGTGTAAGCAGGAATCGCTGATACGAATGCTTAATCCTGTAATCACAGGTTGGGGCAACTATTACCGATATGGTGCATCAACCGATGCTTTTCATGGTTGTGACAATCACATTTACAATCTCACGAAGAAATGGGCTTTACGTCGCCATCCAAAGAAACGCAAGTCTTGGGTTGCAGACAAATATTGGCATGAAATTCGGGGGCGTAAATGGACGTTTGCATGGAAATATGAAACCAAGAGCAAGAAAGTGAACTACCTGACCCTTAAAAGGTTGTCGGATATACATTATACCCCGTACAAGCAAATCAAAGGTGAGGCAAACCCTTTCGACCCGGAATACGATGATTATTTCTTTCAGCGAAAGGAGCAACAAATGCTGGAATCTCTCAAGGGACGTAAGTCTCTCTTATATTTATGGAACAAGCAGAACCGGATTTGTCCGTTATGTGGCAAGGAAATAGATTGTACAAAAGCATGGAACGTCAACGAAATATCTGTTGGTGGTTCGATTGTACGGCAACTTGTCCACAACAACTGCTACAAGCGAAATAAACGAAAATGTTGAAAGTATGAGCCGATTTCTAACAACAAATAGAAATATTGAGTTGCTTGAGCCGTATGAGGGGAAACTCTCATGTACGGTTCTTAGGGGAGAAGGGGGCAGCAATGCCCTTGACTTACCCGATATACAGAAACAGGGTGATTTCTTCGTGGAGTCACCGATTATCCTGCTCGCGGCGATTATCTGGTACTTGCGGATTTACAAAGACGGCAAGTATTGCACCTTCCCCCACGCGATAGAATTTCTTAACAAGCCGTATGCCGATATCTTCACGATTCTTACCTCTTATCCCTCGCTGGAAAACTACCTTTCCCCATTCATGGATGCCTGGCAATCTGGAGCGCAAGATCAGCTCCAGGGCCAGATAGCTTCCGCGAAAATTCCGCTTACCAGAATGATTTCTCCACAGCTGTACTGGGTCATGACAGGCAATGATTTTTCTCTGGACATCAATAATCCGAAAGAACCTAAAATCCTTTGTGTGGGCAATAATCCGGACCGACAGAACATCTATTCCGCTGCGCTCGGACTGTATAATTCCAGAATCGTCAAACTGATAAACAAGAAAGGGCAGCTTAAAAGCACGGTCATTATAGATGAGCTTCCTACCATCTATTTCCGAGGGTTGGACAACCTGATAGCAACGGCACGTTCCAACAAGGTGGCGGTCTGTCTGGGATTTCAGGACTTCAGCCAGCTTAACCGTGACTACGGTGAAAAGGAAAGCAAGGTGATTCAAAATACAGTCGGCAACATATTCAGCGGTCAGGTGGTAGGTGAAACAGCCAAGACACTTTCCGAACGCTTTGGAAAAATCCTTCAGAAACGACAGTCCATATCCATCAACCGTCAGGATGTTTCTACATCGATCAATACCCAGCTGGATTCCCTGATTCCTGCATCCAAGATTTCCAACCTATCACAGGGTACGTTTGTCGGTTCTGTGTCGGATAATTTCGGTGAGAAAATAGACCAGAAGATTTTCCATGCGGAAATTATCGTGGATCATGCCAAAGTAAGTGCGGAAGAAAAGGCTTATAAAAAAATCCCGGTTATCAACACGTTCAAAGACAGTGAAGGGAATGACATCATGCTCCAGCAGATACAGCGTAATTATGACCAGATAAAGGCGGATGCCCAGGCTATCATCAACGATGAAATGGAACGTATCAAGAACGATCCGGAACTATGTGAACGGTTAGGAATAGAAAGTGCAGAAGAGGAGAAAAGAAAAGCTGAATAGATACAGAATGACAAATAAATCCTGAATCAGTTTGATTTTCAGGGAACATTCCTTATCTTTGAACTTGAAATAGAACATAACGGCGGATTACGGGATGTTTTCCGCTGATTATATACATAAGTCGCAAGACGTCTCGAACAGGAATCTGACAAATTCAAAAACACGGAGGCTATTGCGTGAGGCTTATGCTATACCTTATAGCGTGAGCCCATGCGAGTTTCTGTGTTGGGCTTTGTCAGAGCCTCTGTTCGAAATAAGCATGGGTTTCATGCTTTTATTTTTAACAAGCAAAGGTATGGCAAAAGTACAGATTATTATGCCCGTCACATTGGACGGATTTCTACCGGACAAAAATGAAGAACTGATGGAATGGCTCAGGACAGACCGGAACGGCTTCCCTTATTGGGAAGATCGGGCAACATTCAATATGTATCCCCACTACGGTATGCTTGATTTGATGAATGCAAAAGATAGACATGATAAAAACTGCACTTTCTTCATGAAGGTGGAAGATGGAAAAAGTGCAGATTATTCAAGCGGCGTTTTTCTCTATCGACTTGTAGATGAACTGGTCATTTATTTATTACCAATAACATATAAAACTGGGAAAAGCATAACCGGAAGAATACAATTCGGACAATGGACGCTAAAAGAATCCAAAACATTTCGGAACAATATATGCAGACTGGTGTACCGTTTTAAAGAGAAATAAATATTATTAGATACCTAGTTTCTTCATTTTTTTATAAAGGGCCGTACGGCTGCAACCGAGTTCTATAGCTGTTCGGCTAATATTTCCATGATTTTTATCCAACAAATTTCGTATCCTTTCCTTTTCTTGAATAACATGGATTTCCAAACTATCACTACAATCCACATTATCAAGCCCCAAGTCACAGACATCCAGTAACGTGTTATTTGCAATGATAACCGCACGTTTGACTTTTGCGCTCAATTCCCGTACATTACCCGGCCAGTCGTAGGATAACATGACTTGGATGGCGGAATCCGTAAAACCTTTACGTAAAATCCGGATCCTTTCTACATTTTCTTTCAAGAAAAAGTCAGCAAGTGGAAGTATGTCCTCTTTGCAATCTTTTAGAGGTGGCTGTAAAATCTCCAATTCAGCAAGGCGATAATACAAATCTTCACGAAAACGTCCTTCCTGTACGGCTTTTTTCATATCTTCATTGGTGGCTGAAATAATCCGTACATCCGTATGTTTCAACTTGTCACTTCCAACGGAAGTATATTCCTTCTCCTGTAATACACGTAAAAGAAGAATCTGCATGGAATATGGCATGTTACCAACTTCATCCAAAAACAATGTACCGCCATTGGCTGTTTCAAAATATCCCTTCCTGTCAGCAATTGCACCTGTATAAGCCCCTTTGACCGCACCAAAGAATTCTGATTCCAACAGATTGACTGGAACAGCACCACAATTAACGGCTACAAAAGGCTTATTCCTCCTATCACTATACCGATGTATCATTTGGGCTATAATCTCCTTTCCGCTGCCACTCGGACCAAGTATCATGACTGAAAGATCTGAAGGAGCCACACGGCGGGCAAGTGAAGAAGTTTTCCTGGCAGCTTCACTGGTACGTTCTACAAAAGAACGCTCCTTACGCACAATAACCGGACTTTTCAGCATACTGTGCATTAATTCAAGCAATTGTTCTTGATGAACAGGCTTCTGCAAATAATCCTTAGCACCGAGTTTTATGGCACGGACAGCATCCGTAATACAGGCATAATCCGTCATGACAATAAAAGGAATCTCTATACCTGAACGTATCATCCATTCCAAAAGGCTGATACCGTCACCTTCAGGAAGACGTACGTCACCCAATACCAAACTTATTTCATTCTTTTTCAGAATATTACGTGCTCCGGGCTCGTCTATCGCTGTCAGTACATCATAGCCCGCTTTATGCAGCCATTTTTCAATCATGCCGCAGAGTATCATATTGTCTTCAACAATCAGTATTTTCATGTTTACTCAATTCGTTTTTAGCTTCTTCAATCAATTTTTCAATCCATTCTACAATCTGAATACCATGTTCACAAATGGTTTCATCACTGCTGTCCGTATCATGCAGATGCTTCTGGAAATCACGCAATAGATACTCCTTCCCAAGCATTTCCCATACAGGTATCATTCGATGTACCGTTTTTCTCATGGATTCACGGTTGCTTGTCTTTATGGCTGTTCTTAATTCTTCGATTTCCTTTTCTGATTCAATAATAACAAGAGACAGCATATGTCCATTATCGTCTGTATTATCCAACAAACAAGAAAAGTCAAAATTTCCGGTTTGAGGAACTCGTATTTGAGACATTATGGTTGATAAAAAAGTAAGTAATGCATGGATGTTAAACGGCTTATGAATACAGCCTGCAAATCCTTCCTTTTCATAGATTCCGGAATTTCCGTCACTACGGGCTGTCATGACTGCAACAGGAACAGTCCTTGAATTCCCAATATCGGAATTTCGAAGTAATTTTAACAGGCCGAACCCGTCAGTATCAGGCATTTGTACATCTGTAAGAACAATATCGTATTCAGATTGTCCTATAGCCTTGACAACTTCACGTACATTCAGACAGGTTGTACAGGAAACTCCTTTCCGCCCTAGCATATCTTCCGCAATTTTCAACTGTATCGGATCATCATCCACTATAAGTACTTTCTTAGGCAGAAGGACTATCGGATTATTGACAGGCTTGTCATCTTCCACCAGCTCATCTGTTTCAGGCAAAGGGATCTCAAGTCTGAACAGACTTCCTTTACTTGGTTTACTTTCAACCTCCATTGTTCCATCCAGAACATTTACCAGACCCTTAGTCAGGAAAAGTCCAAGACCAAACCCTTCTGAATTAATATTTTGTGCTGCACGCTCAAATGGCGCAAATATTCTTTTCAACGTTTCCGGATCCATTCCTATACCAGTATCACTGATCTGAACGTACAGTTTTCCTTCTATATATCTTGTATGAAAACGAATGGAACCGGATGGTGTAAACTTTATGGCATTTGTCAACAGATTTGCCAATATCTGTTCAAGCTTGTCCGCATCACCTTTTACAGTCAATGCAGAGTTTTCATGTACAGTATAAAGAATCAATGCCTTAACATTCGCTTTACGGGAAAACTCGTCAGAAATACGCTGAAGGAAACGGTTTAGATAGAATGGCGTATCATTACGTAAATCACCGGCTTCATTTATACGGTAAGCATCCATCAAATCATTAACCAAATGCAGAATATGGTGACATGAATGACGTATATCATCCAGATAAACCTCCCGCTTTTTCTTCTCACGGGTATCTGAAGCCAAATCCGCACAATTATGGATATTTCCAAGGGGACCGCGTATATCGTGAGAAACAGTAAGAATGATTCTCTTACGCATTTCAAGCAAATCCTCATTCTCACGAATTGCCTGCTTTAATCTCAATTTTATTTTCTCTTCATTACGTAAATCTGAACGGATAATGAAAAAAGAAAGCATAAGCAGTACAACTGCGATTACTATGATAATAGCAAACATACGAAAAGAAGTTTTTTTTGCTTCATCCGTTTGCCATTCACGTTGGGTGAAAGCAGATTGAATTTGTTTGTCAAGGTTATTTATCAGTTCGTTCAGCGCTTTATTCAATGTCTTGTTACGCATACGCAGGCTATCGGCGTATATATCCATTTCTTGTGTTTGTCGTTCCTGCATGACTATCAGACTGTCGCTGAAAGCATGCAGTTCTTTGGAGGATGGCATTATCCGTATTTCCTCTTTTCTGCCGAAGAATCCAGCAATACCTTTTTTCTTCTGCTCGACAGTATGAACTCTTGTTGCCCGTCTTGCCACTTCAGGCAACTGGTTTGCTAACACGTCCTCTCTTTCTTTCTGACGTTTGATATTTTGCATTAATTTGAGCAGATGTGTTTCTTTTTCAGCCAGAAGATGGCGAAGGTTATCTATCTGATTGGGTTGTACATACTCCCAGCAATAAGGTTTCAATATTTGCAGTAAGCTGTCTGTTAACAAACGGTTTGCGCAATATTCCTTATACTCCTCTTCTTTCCATGCGATTACGCTTTCTCCCTGTATGGCTAGTTTTGTGATATGTCGTTGAACAATATTTATATCACGACGTAAGGAACGGATTTCTTCCGTTTCCGTTTCTATCCTTCGTAGTCTTTTCCTCTCGTGCAGCAAGATGAATGTCATACTGGCTATAACCGTTACAAGGATGATATAGCCTATCAGAACCTTGATTTGCAGTGATATGTTTGTCCGTTTGCTCATGTCTGATTATTATAAAATATCCCGAAAGTTCTTGTATAATCTTTCGGAATAGTTCCATGTCATTCTCTTTCTTTTATCTTATTGGATTTTTTCCTTAATTCTATCCTCTCTGTGGAGCATACGTTCTGTTATATTGGAACTGAGTTCCATCCACTCCAATTGGTCGAAGACCACGAGAACAAGAGAAGATTGGTGCTCAACCGTTTATTGAACATTCTCTTCCATAAATGGATAACTTTACCATTTTATATCAATATTGAAATCAATAACTTATATAATGACTATAATGCTAAAGAAACAACTAAGCAACAAAAAACAATTTTAATTTGAGTTGCTATTAGTAAATTAATTTTCTTATAGTTGTCATGTAAATATACTAAACATTTATTTCAAAAATCTATGTTGACAAAACAATTGCTCTTACATTATCAAAACATTGTCGTTTTAAATCTAAAGGAGAAATTAGAAAGTCCATCACACCGCAATCCATGAAATTCAAATTAAAATCATTTCCTTCGAAGGAATCAATCTGTAATAATATCTCCCAATTCTCGAACGGTGTATCCCATGTTTCCCAAGGGCGGTGAGTCGGTGGTGCGAATAATGAGTGTTCATCGGACAATGGTGTAAAATCAAGATGGAAGTCAATTTGCAACTCATCTGGAGCTATGGGTTCATTATCATCGTCAACCAATACTTTTTCCTCCAGGTTTTCGCATAGCGGAAAATATAGCACACGGACTGCATCTTTATCACTCACACTTCCACATATATCCATAGGTGCATCATAACAGCCCATATAATAATCAATCTTTGCGAAAAAAGAAAGCAATCCTTTCTTCGGTAGAATGGTCGAAATACTTGATTTCGCCAGTTCCTCTAAATTGATTTGACAAACAAAAAAGTAATGATACTCGTCACCGTCTTCATCAATATATAAGGGAAAATCGAAATCCTTAGGCAGGTCAGGATTACCCCAAAAGTGGGAAGTTCCAGTTGCAAGTTTACCCGATGGTACGGACAATTTAAGATAAACAGGTCTCATAGTTCAATCCTCCTCTATAATCTGTTCAGGTTCCCAAATGGAGTCCATTATATCGATAGCTTCCACTACACCATGGCAAGCTGCGGTATCAAGCACTTCGTAGTATAATTCCATGTCTTCCATGAAATCGGTTGGGGCATTGTATTTGGTTGCCACCTCCATCCATTCCCAACCAAAATAATTGTCGGGTGCAAGAGATCCCCGTTCAATACCTTCCAACAGTTGTTGCCGAAAAAAATTAAGATTATTTATTTTACATGTACCCCAGTTATTGTACTCGGTTAGCAGTGCTTTAGCCACATAAAGTCCTGTATAACCTTGCTCTATGAGCTTATCTATAAAATGAAGGATATCCTTCTTTCGAGCAGTTAGTATATGTCTTTCTTCTTTTTCGTCCAGTTCGTCACATCCCAAACTCGCTATCATATTCCAAAGTTCGGCATAGCTTGGAATATGGCGATAAGTAAAAGTGAGCTTTAGAGAATCCGAACTCAAAAGAGGATTGTTAATAAGATGTTCTTCCGTACTTACCTCAGTTTCGAAATTGACATGAAACTCCTCTTCACCCCAACTTAATGTTACGGCTTTTTCTGTTACAGAAATCAGTCTGACTCCTTCTCCATCCAAATAGTCAGGACAGATTCTTCTTTCCTTCTTATTATCAAATTGGTCTATGTCGTCATAGTAATCCACATCATAAGTATTTCCAACCGACATATCGCGTGTGACATGTATCACCCTTATTTTGATTTCTTTGTATGTTGCACATGAATCATATTCTTCTGTTTCATCATTAGCATTAACAAGTGGAGATACATTATCGGCAAGTTCCTCCAATTCTTGAAAATTGTATATGCAATCAATCAACATTTTACGTACCATCTCGAAGTCATCGTCCGACAATTGGTAAGTGTCGTAGCCTAATGTAAGAGTTTTGTGTACACTGATAAACAGACTTTCATCTAATAATCCACGATGTCGTGCAAATGTAACAAGATTATCGATAATCTCTTTGAGTAATATCTCGAAAATATTATCGGCATTATGATAGTGGATTGCTTTCTTCGCCGACGAATACACTTTCGCCAAATCGTTATCCTTGGAACATACGTATCTGCTTTTTATAACGAAGCACTTGTATTTGCTTTTCCACATACTAAAACTTATTTTTATAGTTTATAATCAGTCGAACAAAACTGTGGAATTCATTTCTGATGGTGTTCTCCTGCTTATACCGTACTTGTCCAAAACTTTGCCCATTATTGTTCAATACAGGAAGCAGAAATCTATGCCTCTTGGCTCGTCATTTAGAACTTCATCGCATTCCTTTTCCACCAAATAAATTACCTCTTCCCATTTCTGGGAATATTCCACAGGATCAAATTTCAAATGTTTCTTATACTTGGTACAATACTCTTCCATAGTCAAAGTAGGGTTGATATAGTCATTCAGCATAGTAAGCATTTTCATATTCTCCTCATCATTAAGGATTAAGCGATTTCATATATTCTCGCACCATAATATATAGGTTTCGTCCATCTACTCCAGCATTTGCGACAGCAAGTGCATATTCCGGAGCATACCCGTTCACTTTCCGGCAGCTTATTAAGGCATAAAAC
>ENA-OOWM01000138-OOWM01000138.1-human-gut-metagenome-genome-assembly--contig:-NODE-138-length-12187-cov-2.177629_pt1 | contig 12187 bp, 10 predicted proteins | sample MGYA00241577_ERZ501323 | MGnify/ENA primary metagenome ERZ501323 (study PRJEB25962, sample SAMEA2042982) | human gut metagenome | biome: human gut; feature: human-associated habitat; material: faeces... | reverse complement strand
TGACGTCTCCCGTGATGCCGTCACGCACGCACCACTCATAACCCTTCTTCGCCTTATGTTTCTCATTGTCCATCACGGGGATGACACTCTCATCAACTTGTATATACTCACTGGAAAGTATCTTCTGTTTGAGCAGGCTGTACAGCGGCCTGAGTCTCTCTACCGCCATTTCATACCATCCGCACATGGTAGATTCGCTTATGCTGATTCCCGATTCGCGATACTGCTGTATCAGACGATAGAACGGAAGATGGTACATGAACCTGCCGATGATGATGTCCGTCAGTACCGAAGCACCTGCCATGCATTTGCTGACCGGAACAGGAGGTAGCGGGTGAATCAGAATCTGCCTTTCCTCGGGGTATTTCTCCACATCGGATTTACTTATCACTTTGTGACGGACGGTCTTCAGGATATATACTTTTGCCGGAATACGCTCCAGGCGTGAACTCTCTTCCTTTCCGATTTCAACGAAATCATCCTTAAGCCTGCCTTCCGCGTCAGTTGTCCCTTCGGGGTAGAGATCAACAACTTCTACCGGAAGAGAAGATGTATCCAAGGGCTTGCGGACCGGCTTTTCCTTTACTTTTATTGTCTTGGTGATTTCTTCCTCACTCTTGCGGACTTCTCCCTCCATCCGGGATACTTCCATGGAGGACATTTCTTCCTTTGAGAACAGAAGAAGCTGGTTGGGATCAAGCGGAAGACTCTTCTCGCTCATCCGGCCGAAGATCCTCTTTCGGAGCCAATACAGGGACTGCTCCAGCGAAGCAATCCTGTCAATGAGCATCGCTTTATCCTGGCGAAGCGTCTCAATCTCTTCCAATAGGGCTTTTTCCTGTTCTTCCGTTAGCATCCGTATCTCATTAATTACACTGTAAATATACTAAATTTCAATAACATACGGAAGCTTTTCAGGATAAAAAGTCAGTACTGTCTTCGAAGTTTCTGAAGTTTTTCCAGTCTCGTGCGGCGGGAGTCGCGGGCTTCCATGATACTCTCCACTATCATGACAAGTTCACGCCATTCTATAGTTGCGCATATTTCATTATCGTCGACAGACCCGGGCTTGCCTAACGTACCGGCTTCCAGAAGCTTGGAGTACAGCACCATGCCGCCAGGCTCCCAATGCAGGAGCTTTATGCGGTCACGGGCACGGTTGATGAAGATATACACGTTGCCGTTACAGGGGTCCTGACCCATGGCGTCGGTTATGATACCGCTGAGGGTATGGAAACTCTTGCGCATATCAGTCGGGCGGTTATACAACAGATAGCGCATACTGTCATTAAGGCTGAACATGGCTGCAGGCCTGGATGATTGAAAACAGTTCCTTTTCGTTTATCTCACCACAGATACGTATGGCACCTCCGACCGGTGTGCGTATTTCTATTTCTTTCAATCCGTTTGGTGAGACTAGTGTGTTTTTCTGTTTCCGTCCGCTTGTACCGGCAAAGGATGGAACGGGGACAAACGATCCGCTGTGAGGGAGCTCTATAAACTCACCTTGAACAGATTTACCCGATGATTGTTCTGCAGCGTAACGGGACTTGCTGTCATAAAACCGCCATACCGGGATGTTGAGTTCCTCCAGTCTTGACTTGTAAGTCACTTTGTGCTCTTTGCAGTAGTTCATTATCTCTGCCACTTCTTCTCGTGTCATCATAACTTCGTTTTTTAGGCGCAAAGTTAATGACGGAGGTTGGCAGAAAAAATACGTGCTTTACCGAATGCTTACGAATGATTTCTCACTGGGTTTTATCAGACCGTCCTTTATCCATTTATTGACGGATGCTTGGGTTGTCTTCATCCATTTGGCTAAATGAACATTTGTAATCAGGTAGCATCCGTTTAATTGCGTAACAGTATGTTTGTTTGCTGAAAAGCCACGCTGCAAACGGTCTATCAGTATATCGATGTCTTTTTTGACAATTTTGGGTGCTGGTCTGTTTTCTTTGATGGTCAGTTCAATAGAACTCATGTCGAAGTTGGCCAACTGTGGCAGTTTGGATAACTCTTCGATGATATGACCGGCACATCGCAAATCTTGAATATGGAATGTCAATTGCTTTCGTCTTGGCATAGTAGTGATTTTCCTTTTTCAGTGGTATAGTATTTCTGCAAACGGCTGTTAGGCTTATCAGGAACAGTCATTGCCAACAATCCTTCTGCAATCAAGGGGTTTATATATTTATTCCTAAATTTAGTCCGATTACTAAAGTGCAGCAAAGTAATAATTTCCATTAGCGACCTTTCCGATATACAAGTTTCAAGAATTGTCTGTATTTCTCCCCGACTTAGAGCCAACTTAGTCCCGACTTGGTCCCAACTTGGTCCCGACTTAGCCCCGACTTGTCGGTGACTTGTCAGTATATTTTCTGCAAGTTCAAACTCTTTAGGGTCACGATAGGTAATGGAAAAGATAAACTCCTCTCCACTATGAATCTCTATTTCAGAGTTTTCAAAGTATAACGGAGCATATTTCCGAATATTTTTCTGTCCTGAGCCAAGCTCCTCTGCCCATTTCATTTCACGGAATACTTTTGTTATTAGCGGGTTCTTTGTATGAGTACGCCAATCATCTATATTTATATCCCCTGTTTGGAATGGTTTCGTCCAATTCTCCGTTATAACCCTGTCACGGAATATGAGAAGCTTATTGGTATATGAACTGATATACTCACGGTGCAGAAGTGTATTCGAAATTACTTCTCTGAATATCATTACCCGCAAATCCAAACGGTCTATACCATTATCCGCCAAACGGAACTTATCAGGCATGTTGCGTTGCACGAAATTCAGCAAACGGATATATGACTGAATCAGATTTACGCATATCATATCCCGGTCATTGTAACGAATATCAGGGTCAGTAGGAAGCGGATGCAAGAAACGCTCGTAAGACATACTACGATAAATGGCATCCGTACGATGCCACGGGCAACAGTTCAGAATAGTCTGTTCCTTGCCAAATAAAAGAATGGCAGCCAACTTATATCCTTCCTTATTTGTTTCCCGTTGTTTACCCCAAAACAAACTTTTCAAGAACTCTTCATTGGTCATGCTCAACCACGGATGATTGGAGTTATGGATGGAAATGTGGCTACGCATAATCTTGAACGATTCTTCGTCCATATCTTCCAATGTTACATCGGGAAATACTTCATTCTCGGAAGATTCCTTTTCTTTTCGCATGAACATATTCTTAACCAGATAGGTATGTTTTGACACATCATTGTCCGCATCACCCCAACGGTCGTAAAAACGGTTCTTATATCTATGTACCTGTTCACTCTCCGGCACATTCAGATACAGGATAATCTTACCGTCTATCTCTGCCTGCTCCGGTGTAATTGGTATTGGAGGAAGAAACTGTTCAGGGTTATTCAGCGTATTGATAATGCTTTTAGTCATATCTGTTACGCATTTGGGGTTAATTCCCAATATTGTGCCATCATCATCCACTCCCAAAAAGATATATCCTCCCTCTGCATTCAGAAAAGAACATACCGTTTCATACACGGAAGCCGAAACCTTATCCGTGCATTTCTTAAATTCTACTTGCTTATTCTCGCCATGCGAAAGCAAGTCCTTTATTTTATCTGTTGATAACATACTGTTTCTTTTATAATACTTTTACCGCTTCGTCTATTACGCTACTGGCAAAACTATCCAAATAAGTATTGGTCGTTGCCAAATCACTATGACCTAATATCTGTGAGATAACTTCACGTGGTACTTGATTATCCTGTAAAGTCATAGCCATCGTATGACGGCTGACATAGCTGGTCAACTTCATGTCCGTAATCCCCAAAGTCTGCGCTAAGTTAGCCAAATTCTTGTTATTACGTCCAAAACGGCTACGAATATGATTATATAGTCGTTCCCCCTTGTACCCGGCAATGGAAACAATCGGCAACAAATAATCTTCCACTAAATTTCATAAGCGATACATTTTACTGATGTTTTATCCAATTAGATTTGTTCCTAAAATATACAAGTTAGATTATCAGCGATTTACAAACGTATAATTACTGAAGGATTACTGACGTTTTTAATCCAAATACATCTAATTTAGTATAATCAGAAGTAACTACGCTATATTTTAATCGCTACAAATATATTGAATTTCAAATAAATACAAAAACATAGGGAATAAAAGGAAGGCTCTGGGGGGCGTGTGGTCGCTGGTTCGAATCCAGTCACCCCGACTGGTGAAAATGAACGAACATTGCTAGAAATGTGCTTTCACGGTGAAACATCGTCTTTCACCCCAAAAACCTATATAACAAGCAGTTAAATTTACGTGAAAGCGTGAAACTGATAATCCGAAACATATCTGTAAAGAAAAGAGACGCACAGGATAACCAATGTCTTCTGCCCTGAACATAAAAAGAGACTGCTTTCAGAATATCAATCCGATACCCAAGCAGTCTCTCCGCAAATAAACCTAATGTAAAATTTCACAAAGAAAGAAAACGTATCTTCCAAGGCCATCAAATCAGGATAAAACGATGAAGGCCCCAGACACTTTTCACTGGAAAATCTTTTGGACAAACAACGTCAGATATACACGCCAATTACGCCAGATATGTCCTCCTTCCGTCTCCAGATATTCATAAGGATATCCCTTTTCGTCCAGATATTTCCGATAATCAGCATTTGATTTATACAAGAAATCAGTCTTTCCGATTGCTATCCAGTACAATTTGGGGTGAGCACCAAATAAAGCAGCCATCTGCCGATTGAATTCCGGATCAGCATTCATCTGTTCCAAGGCTGATTTTTTCGAATCGTTACCTCCATTCATAAAGATAGCAGCCGAAAACAATCCGACATAATCGAACATATCAGGATAAAGTTTAGAAATGGAGAAAGAATGTCCGCCACCCATGGAAAGGCCACAGATAGCACGATTCTTCTTACCTTTCAATACTCGATAATTCTTTTCGACATATTTCACTACATCCGGGAAACTTTCTTCCATGGAAGCAACCGGTTTGGATTCCATGTGCCCCATGAACGAAGGTTTATACATTCCTTTTGACCATTCGCCAGGAACAGCCTCACAGTTCGGATTTCCATTTGTCATGACGACAATCATCGGTTTAGCCTTACCTTCTGCGATAAGGTTATCCATAATTTGAGCAGCACGTCCCAAAGTAGTCCAGGCATCCTCATCGCCACCGGCACCGTGTAACAAATAAAGCACCGGATAATGTCCTCCCTTATCATAGCCGGCTGGAGTATAAACAGTCATACGACGCTTCATTTTCAACGTAGGACTATCGTACCAGACTTTCGAAACATTACCATGAGGAACATCGTTTACACTATACAGGTCACCGGTATCCCCTTTCTCTTTTTCTACTATAAAAATATTGGTATAAGTCGCAATATCCCGACACATGTATACGTTTGAAGGATCCAGATAAGTCATTCCATCCACCTTAAACGTGTAAGAATACAATTCTGGAGCAAGTGGAGTTGTAGTATAAGTCCAAACGCCACCTTTTTCCTCCTTCAACGGAGCCACACCTGGCTGCTCCATTTCACCCATAGGAGTAGGAACTTTCACCTGAGGCAAAAAATCACCTGTGACTTCTACTTTCACAGCCTTCGGAGCATAAAGCCGGAAGGTTACAGTACCGTCGGCGTTTACCTCTGGAGATACGATCTGGTTTCCACCGAACAAAGCCTGCTGAGCCCAGGCCATACTAGCCCATAAGGCACAAGCTAAAATACTCAATAATTTCTCTATCATTAAATAGTTATCTCAATTATTTTACATTCAAATCCTGTATATAGGTATTTGCCTGCGTACAAGGTTTCCATTCCGGCAAATCATCTCCATTGGGATTACCCGTCTTGGCAAAATTTGTCCAGTAAGAAACCATGCGGTCGCTAAGTTCATAATCAGCAGCCTCCATAGGTCTCCAGCATTTATCTAATGTACCAAACATATACCACAACTCACTGGAATGGAACGCACCTTTCATAGCTCCAAAACCGCCCTTGGGGTCAGGCATATCCTCACCCGGTAAATCACGGCTGAAGCAATAGACATAAGCCGGCATGCGTCCTTGACGTTCAAGCAAAAGACTCCAATCAACAGCAGCTTGCTTCATTCTGTCCGGTGCGATATCTTCCGAGGTATACCCTATCATATAAGGGATATCCAGTTCCTTGTTCTGTTGTGCCACCTCATAGACCGATTGCTCCAACAGCTGTCCATCCACACAAGGACCATAAGGTAATCCACTGAAGGTTTTCTGCTGTTTCATATAATTCATCATTATTTCCTGGAACCGGTCAGCCGGGCAGTTGCGCATTTGTTCCAAAGTTGTACAGCCTGACATGCTCCACATAGCCTTTCCCTTTTCTTCAGCATTTTGCAGAGAGTCTGTAGAAATAATACCTCCTAATCCACCTCCACTCTGTATGATGGCACGTTGTATATAACCTTTTGCCATCGGGGAAGAGATTAAAGCCTGTACACTTCCGGCCCCTGCACTTTGTCCGAAAAGTGTCACATTATCCGGATCGCCTCCAAAAGCAGCGATGTTACGTTTCACCCACTTCAAAGCAGCCAACTGATCGAACAATCCGTAATTACCGGAACCTTTCCCGGCATTTTCGGCTGTCAATAACGGATGAGCCAAGAAACCGCACATGCCTAACCGGTAGTTCAATGTGACCAAAATAACCCCTTTTTTTGCATACGCATCACCATCAAACTCAATTTCATGTCCGAAGCCATTCTGGAAAGCACCACCGTGAATCCACACCATCACCGGAAGTCTGCTATCCTTCTTGCCGGCAGCCGGTGTCCATACATTCAGATATAGACAGTCTTCACTCATTTCCGGATTACCGTCCTGATAGAATTCTTTCCAATAAAAAGAACCTTCGGTCTGTCCCCCCTGCAATGAAGCGGCGCCGAAACGATCACATTTCTTCACTCCTTCCCATGGTTGTACCGGTTGTGGTTGCTTCCAGCGTAAATCACCAACTGGAGGAGCTGCATAAGGAATACCTTTATAAACCATCACTCCTTCTTCATCTATCACTCCTTCAATCTGTCCGCCATCCACTTCAAGTACAAGATTTCGAGTGCACGAAGCCATCAGTGCTCCCCAAAGGAAAGCACAGATGGCAGTATGAAACAAACGCTTCTTCATCGTTTTACCATATCATTTTCAGCAATCTTATAAAGAGGTCTCATGGCATCGTGTACTTTTACTTTCTGAGACTTGGTCACTTTCTGTTCTACCGTACACCGGACATCAGCCGATGAAGTGGCAGCCATCCACTGATATGTACCTTTAGCCAATTCCCAAGAACTGTTCTTCTCATTAAACGAAGCCATATCCATCAGTTTCCAGGACAATGTTACAACTTCCGTTTCGCCCGGCTGTAACAACTTGGTCTTTGCAAAAGCCTTCAGTTCCTTGGCAGGTTTCTCGAGACCACCTTCCGGAGCCTTTACATAAAGTTGTACAGACTCTTTACCCGCACATTTACCTGTATTGGTCACAGCCACCTTCATTTCGCAATCTTCGGCATCCATATCCGATGATACTACTTCAAAACCAAATGTTGTATATGACAAGCCATGTCCAAACGGATAAGAAACTTCCTTACCGAAAGTATCGAAATAACGATACCCTACATAAATGCCTTCTTCATAATCAGTAAAATCGACATTACGTTCCGGTTCCTTCGGTTTTTCTTCCTTCTCTTTCGATTTGAAATTCATGCCACTGCCCATAGCGAAGGAAGGCATCTTGAACTCGTAATCATACGGGAAGTTAGCGTCAGACGGCGCATCACCATACTTCACAGCAAAAGTCATAGGTAAGTGTCCTGAAGGATTTACCTTACCAGTCAACACATCAGCAACACAATTGCCGACTTCCTGACCAGGCTGGAAAGCACATAAGACTGCATCTACCTGATTTTTCCATGAAGCGGTCTCAACCGGGCTACAGATATTCAGGACAACCACGACCTTCTTGCCTGCAGCATGATAAGCCTCAGCCACCTGCTTGATGAGGGCTGTTTCATTCTCCTTCATGTAGAATTCCTCTACACGTCTATCCGAAGCCTCACCACTAGTACGTCCAAAAGTAAGGATAGCCACATCGTTGTTCTTCACCTGAGCCGCCAATTCCTCTGCTGTAGGAACAAATTCTTCTGCACGCTTAAGAGGGGTCAACGAGAACGGAGGTCTGCCATTCGGGTAAAGACGTTTCTGTTCATCGGCCAGATGCTTTTTATACTGCTTAATCAAATCAGCATCTACAGTATAGCCGGCATTACGCATACCTTCTACCAGCGAAACAGTATAATAACCTACTCCTGTGCTGCCGAAGCCCATTCCGGCAGGTACCATATCATAGGAAGTAGTTCCATACAAAGCTACATTCTTAATACCGGATGCCAGCGGTAAAATATCACGGTTATCCAACAGGACAATACCTTCTGCTCCTATGGTACGGTCAACTTGTGCATGAGCCTTCAAATCGGTTTCATTGGCATATTCATAATCGGCGAATGTATGACACTTCACCACCAGTTCCAAAACACGTTTTACATTCCGGTCCAGAACAGCCTCATCCAACGTACCGTTCTGTACAGCTTCCAGGATAGCCTTATACTGACGATCCTGCCCCGGCTGCAACATGTCATTTCCTGCTTTCATGGAAGTTACAGCATCCTTACCGGCATTCCAGTCGGACATTACAACTCCCTTGAAACCCCATTCATCACGCAGGATGTTCTGAGTCAAATCAATATCCTCACAGGTATATTTACCATTCACCTTATTATATGAAGTCATAATGCTCCACGGTTGTGATTCTTTAACAGCGATTTCAAAACCTTTCAGATAAAGCTCACGCAACGGACGTTGTGCTACTCTTGAATCGTTGTTGTTACGGTTCGTTTCCTGATTATTTACAGCAAAATGCTTCAAGCAAGTCCCTGTCCCTTGACTTTGAACACCGTTAATGTAACCTGCCGCTATTTTTCCCGTAACTACCGGGTCTTCTGAATAATATTCATGATTACGTCCACACAACGCATTACGCATCAAGTTTGCCCCTGGAGCCAACAGGACATCCATACCATAATCCTTCACTTCTTCTCCCAGTGCAGCTCCTACCTGAAATGCGGCATTAGGGTCGAAGGTCGCGGCTACTGTTGTACCTGAAGGGAACTCTGTAGCATAATAAAACCGGCTGTCAAAATCACGTTTTACACTCATGGCCAAGCGATGCGGCCCGTCAGCCAAATAAACTGAAGGGATTCCTAGACGAGGAATATCGTAGGTACGTCCCGCTGTACCCGGAAACTTGACTCCATCGCCCATAGACATTCCACAGCCGATTACCATGTGTACCTTTTCTTCCAAAGTCATCTGACCGATCACTTCATCAATGTTACCGGCATTCAGTTTCACCTGTGCCTGTGCGGCAGGGACAGCCATGCATAAGGCTGCAATACCAATGCCTACCATTCTAGTAATGCTTTTCATTTTCGTAACAGATTTATGTAATTCATATAAATTTTATCACCCCACTGCCTCGGAAAGCAAACCGGTTCCTGTCCAGTTTACCTCTACGTCCCTTGACAAGGAAAGCAGTGGCGGAACCATCCGATTCCGATAGCGTAAAATTAGCGGAAACGGCCGGCATAGATTATCCGATTTGTGCAAAAAACTAACACAGATGTTCAAACGGCCGACTCTTTTATTAAAATGTCAGCTTTTTCAAAGTAAACCGATAAAGATGTACCATCAGTCTTACCTAATCTCAGAACACAAAAGAAAGCTATCTGCCAGAACTGGAATCTAATGTCCTGCAAAACTTGTTTCGCTTCCTAACAGTGATTATCTTTGCGCCCAAACTATCTGAACTATGGAACAACAACTTAAAACAAGCATTCAACAACCGACACATGCCAACGGAATCCGGAAAAACGAGCGTCTGGAAGTGGTGGACGCCCTGCGTGGAATCGCCCTCTGTGCCATCGTCATCATCCACTGCCTAGAACATTACAATCTCTACTTCATACCGGAAAATGCTCCCCAATGGCTGACCACAATCGATAAAGGTATCTGGCAGACTACCTGGTTTCTGTTGGCAGGGAAAGCATTCTCGGCCTTCTCACTGCTTTTCGGATTCAGTTTCTTCATCCAATATGACAATGCGCAACGCAGGGGGATTCCTTTCCGTGGACGCTTCGCCTGGCGAATGCTACTGCTGGTGATGTTCTCGCAATTGCACTCCCTGTTCTACAACGGCGATATCCTGTTCCTGTATGCCGTCATGGGATTACTCCTCATTGCCGTATGCCGTTGTCAGACACGGACCGTTTTAGCTTTGGCTATCCTGCTGATTCTGCAACCGTTGGAATGGATACGTCTGCTACTTACAGCCAACGGAATTCCTTTCATCGAATACGGGAATCACTGGATGAAGTTCGCCAGCCTGGCCAAACCGGTCATGGAAAGCGGAAGTTTTCTGGAAGTAGTACAGTCGAACATCACTTACGGACAACTCTACGGTAACCTGTGGCAGATAGAGAACGGACGTATCTGTCAGATAGGCGGTCTTTTCCTGTTCGGTCTGGTAGCAGGCAGACTACAACTGTTTGTGAAAAGCCAACAGTCGATTATGTGGTGGAAAAGACTGATTGGAGGAGCCGTCCTGCTATTTATACCTTTCTATCTGCTCAAGATTTCCTATCCAGACTGGACCGGAGGCAATGCCGCCCTCAATATGCCGTTGGAAATCGCGACCTCGTCCATCTCCAATTTCCTACTGATGACCGTACTGGCCGGATGTTTCGTTCTTGCCTGGTTCAGCAAGGAAAAAGGCTATGGCTTCCAACGTCTGTTCATTCCTTACGGACGGATGAGTCTGACCAATTACATCACTCAGTCCATCATTGGAATTACCCTGTTCTATGGTTTCGGACTAGGCCTCTACCGATATACCGGGGCTACGGTCTGTCTGCTTATCGGAATAGTAATTGTCATCATTCAAATGTTGTTCAGCCGTTTCTGGCTCTCCAGCCATAAGCAGGGACCGTTGGAACGAATCTGGAAGAAACTCACCTGGATTTGATACCCTTCGGCCGATTTTGACACAGGGCAAATGCCAGAACCCACAGAGTTCCTATCTTTAAGGTATTCTAAGCAAGTCAATGAATACCTTAAAGATAACCGATATGAAAACGCCTCCCACCCCGCACGCTCCGGCGCCCAACAGGCTGTTCGCCCTCGATTTACTCCGTACCTTGGCCTGTTTCCTGGTCATCTGGCAACATGTCATCGAACCGTACTATGCCTATCCGGACCTGACGATTGTCCGCAACGCAGATACCCCTATTGTAGGATGGATAAACAGCCTGACTCCCATTGAAGTTCCTCTGTTTGTCATGATTTCCGGTTATTTTCTTCTACCGCTTCGGGAAAAGACCAGCACTTTTTTCCGACGGCGTTTCACCCGTGTTCTCTTCCCTTTCGTCTGCTGGTGCATAGTCTATGCAGTCTATTACGTCTTCCAACGTGGAGATACCTGGCAGGAATGCCTGATTCATATCTGCAATATTCCTGTGAACTTTGGAACCGAAATCGGACATTTATGGTTCGTTTACATGCTCCTAGGACTCTATCTGCTGGTTCCCGTCTTATCCCCCTGGCTCCAGCAATGCAGTCAGAAACAACTCCGTGCCTATCTGGTTCTATGGGGATTTACCACCTGCCTCCCCTACATTCACCTGTTTTTTCCTCAGATACTGGGCGAATGTTTTTGGAACCGACTCCGATGCTGCATTATTTCACAGGGTTTGTCGGCTACTTTCTGCTCGGACACTACATCCGCCGTTACGGACCGCTTTCCATACGTACCTCCCTGATTATGCTGATTACGGGATACCTGGTCACGGTCTGTATCTACCAATACCGCCTCCCTCGTGTAAGCTCCATGAGTGACTTGGAAGTATGCTGGCGTTTCTGCGGAATAAACATTGCAATTATGGCATATGCAGTCTTTTCACTGGTCAGCCGTATCCGATGGAAAGGAAACAACGCAATCGGACATTTCATCACCCGTTTCTCTTTATTAAGCTATGCGGTATACCTCAGCCATATGATTTTTATCAACTTATACAGAGAACT
>ENA-OOWM01000137-OOWM01000137.1-human-gut-metagenome-genome-assembly--contig:-NODE-137-length-12281-cov-2.306314_pt1 | contig 12281 bp, 9 predicted proteins | sample MGYA00241577_ERZ501323 | MGnify/ENA primary metagenome ERZ501323 (study PRJEB25962, sample SAMEA2042982) | human gut metagenome | biome: human gut; feature: human-associated habitat; material: faeces... | reverse complement strand
GAGTTCCATAATAACCGCCGTTTAGGGCATTCTTCAGTGGAGTATAGCAAGAGGTCAAGGCCAGATTGAAATCGGTTTCATCTTTCCAAAAAGTATCTTCTGTTGCTTGGTTGGGATTGGCCTGGTTTAATTGATCTTCGCAGGAACTGAATAGCATGCCTGAAATCAATATGGTCAATGTCGTTTTAATATATGTTTTCATAAGATGTTTATTTTTAGAATGTTACATTTAGTCCTAACATGAAAGTACGGTTAGTCGGGTAAATAAAATTATCAAATCCCCGATAATTGGCATTGTCTGCATTGACATCCGGTGAATATCCGCTGTAACTGGTGATAGTAAATAAGTTTTCAGCGTTAATATACACACGGGCATGCTGTATGGCACCTTTAAACCATGTCTGAGGAAATGTATAACCTAATTGAACACTGCGGAGACGCAAATAAGAACCATTTTCAAGATAACGGTCGGATTCTGCACGGGTATTACGGTTAGGATCATCCCATGTCAGACGTGGATGGGAGGCATTTTTGTTTTCAGGAGTCCAATAATCCAGGCAACTTGCCAGAAAATTGGAACCTTTGGTTACATCTTCTAATGTCTGACGGGTTGCATTATAAATTTTATTTCCTAACACTCCTTGCAGTCCGATTGATAAGTCGAAATTTTTGTATCTCATATTACCATTCAGCGCGAAAGTAAAATCGGGAAAAGGACTGCCTTGAAATACACGGTCGTCGTCATTGATAACGCCATCGTTGTTGGCATCTACAAATTTTATATCACCCGGTTCGGCGGCTGGTTGTATTTTTTTACCGTCTTTGGCATATGCGTCTACTTCTTCCTGACTATTGAAATATCCGGCTGTAGAGATAAGCCAATAACCTCCAATAGGATATCCGGCTTTGGTTTCACTGGTAGTGATGTTTTGGTTGGTAGAACCGCCTTTGATAGATCCGCTTTCACTTCCCATGGCTATTACTTTGTTTTTATTGAAAGACCCAATTAAGTTGATGCCATACGAAATATCCGGATTGGGTTGGTCCATCCATCCTAAATTGAATTCAAAGCCATTGTTACGTATCTTGCCCGCATTGCGTATAGGGTCATTGGCACCACCGGAAGAGATAGGAATAGGAACGGTCAGCAAGATATCTTTTGTATTTTTCACATAATAGTCTGCTGTTAAGCTTAGTCGGTTATTAAAAGCCATAAAATCAATGCCGACATTAGTCATAGCGGTTTCTTCCCATTTTATATCCGGATTGGCAAAATTTTTAGGAAATGCTCCTTGAAGCAGACCACCGTTGCCATCGGGATAATTGATGCCGGTAGTGATGGTGGAGGAATATTGATAATTATCGATTTCTTGATTTCCTAAAACGCCATATCCGCCACGAAGCTTTAGCTGATCAAGCCAATGCACGTTTTCCATGAACTTTTCTTCGGCCACATTCCATCCTAATGAAAAAGAGGGGAAGTAACCATATCGATTGTTCTTACCGAATTTGGAGGAACCGTCCCGGCGGATAGTGGCGGTGAATAAGTATTTATTTTGGTAGGAATAGAATACGCGTCCGAGAATAGAGGTAAGGACACTTCTCCATGAATTGCCTTCGTTGCTGCGATTGGTTGTGGCTGCATCTATTTCTTCTAATCCCTGGGGTAATCCTTCACCATAGGCTTGTATGTGGCGGAATCTGCTGTCTTGATAGGTATAACCTGCCAATGCTGAAATTTTATGCTCTCCGAACGTACGGTCGAAAGTTAATAAATTTTCAACAAGTATATTACGTCTCCTTCTTTGTCTTTCTGTTAATTGGGTGATGCTGTTGGTCGCTAATCCAAAATCATATTTATTGAGATAATTCTTATATCTTTCGAAAGAAAAGTCTGGAGTTAAATTCAGTTTGTATTTTAGTCCTTTAAAAAGTTCAATTTGTGCATACAAGTTAGCGAATATTTTTACATTTTCGTTATAACGGTCCATGATGTTGTCATCAATAATGGCCAATGGGTGAGGAATGTTTACCACATCACCATATGTGCCACCATATCCACCTTCACGAGTATCATCATATTTTTCCAAAGTAGGAACACTTTGCAGAATGGTGCCAATCATGCCGCCTCGAAGTTCCTGGTGAAGGGGCTTGTCATGACTGAATGAAATAATGAGATTTGTTCCAGCAGAGAATATCCCTCTTTTATAATCATTCTTGGATTGGATATTATACCGTTGGTAATTGGTACCTTTTACAATGCCGTCTTGGTTGAAATAACCTAAGCCGGTGTAATAAGTGGAATATTTTCCACCACCTTTTACAGCCAAATTGTAGTTTTGCATCAGTGCGGGGCGAAACATGATGTCTTGCCAGTCATTGTCTGGTTTGTTAGCCAGATCGGTAGCCATGTCTAATGCCGGTTTGCCGATAGCTTGACGGGCTATAGTGGTAACTTCTGCCCATCCTTTGGCATCTAGCATATCAAGAAATTTGCTGGCAGTTGATATACCTAAGTTGACAGATAAATCAATGATAGTTTTTCCTTCTGTGTTACTTCCTTCTTTGGTAGTGACAATGATAACACCGTTGGCTGCACGGGAACCGTAGATAGCTGCGGATGAGGCATCTTTCAATACGTCAATGCTGGCAATATCATTGGGGTTGATATGATCAATACTGTTCATATACATGCCATCGACAATGTAAAGAGGGGAGGCGTTGTTTAGCGTACCAATACCGCGGACCATGATACGGGTTCCCGAACCTGGGGCACCACCTTGAGATACGATGTCTACCCCTGCAATTTTGCCTTGCAGCGCCTGGCCGATGTTGGCGTTACTTTGTGTATTTAGTTTTTCTGTGTTAATGTTTGCAACAGATCCTGTCAAGTCTGCTTTTTTCTGTACACCGTATCCAATGACTACCACTTCATCAAGAGTTTTTGTATCTTCTTTTAATAGAAAACGGATACTTTTTTGGTTGTTGATAACCGTTTCTTGTGTGAGGTAACCAATGTAGGAAACTTCGATAACAGATTGTGGTTCGGCTTCAATACTGAAGTTGCCATCTATATCTGTGATTGTACCTGTTGTGGTTCCCTTTATACGGATGTTGGCTCCGATAATGGGTTCTCCGCTGACATCTGTTACCGTTCCCGTTACTGTTTTAGCTTGTTGTTGAGCATGCAAGTCTTTAATAGCTTCTGTAGTTAAAATAATGTGTGTACCTTCCAGTTCATAGTTGATACCGGTCCCTGACAGAATTCTGTCCAGTACTTGTGCTACGGCTTCATTTTTGACCTTTACGGAAGTAATTTTGTTAATATCTACTTGGTTATTGTAGATAAAAAGATAATCAGTTTGGTTTTCAATTTCATTCAGGATCTTATCCAGTTTAACATTATTCATATGTATGCTGACTTTTGCATTTTGAGAATGGGCATTCCCAGCATACGAACAGAACACACAGACCATCAATAGGAAAGTGGAAATTCTCATAATTCTAAAGATTTGTTTAAATCGGGGATTTTTGAAGCAATATCTCCCCGACAAAGTGTTATTTTTCATACCTTTGCGTTGATTTAAATAGATTTTTTTACTTGAAAAATTGTTTTGAGTCTATGCCGGTAAGTGCGGCAACACTTATCGGCATTTTTCTTTTTAAGGTTAACTTGAGCTTTTCTTCATAGGCTTGTTGTTTTTAGGTTAGTATTGTCTGGTCAATTGATGTAAATAATTTCTTCATCGTTGGCTTTTTCATATTTAAAATGGATATCCCTTTGCAGCACTCTTAGTGCATAATCAATACCGTCTGCTTGACGGAACTTGCCATTATAGGAATATTTCAATACCTTTTTGTTATTGATGATGATCCGGATGCCATAATATTTTTCAAAATCTTCCATGATGGTCTGGAAAGGTTCATCTTTAAAACAGATCAAACCTTCTTTCCAGCGGTAAGGAGTGAAATCGTTTACTTTGGTAACTGCCAACTGCCCGTCTTTTACATATGCTTTATGATGAGGCTTCAAGGTTATTGTCTGTTCAGGAAAGTGCTGTGAGGTAACTTTTACACTACCTTTCATTAAAGTTGTTTCAAACGCCGTTTGGTCAGGATAAGCATCTACATCAAACTGTGTACCCAAAACTTCAATGTCATATTTGTCTGTCCGTACAATAAAAGGAGTTTTTTTCTTCTTGGTTACATCAAAATAAGCTTCTCCTTTTAAAAAAACTGTTCGTTGCTTTTGGCTGAAAGTGACCGGATATTGTAAAGTGGTACGGGCATTCAGCCATACATTAGTTCCATCTGGTAAAGTAATATTGGTACGTTGTCCTGCCGGAACAGATACTGTATTCATGGCAATGACTTCATTTTCCGATTTATATTTCTGATATAAATAGTTAATGGTAAGCGTCAGTATGATGACGGAAGCTATTTTCAGCCATTGACGAATAATTTTGGGAATTCGTTTGGTGGAAATGCAGTTATTTGTAGTTTGGTCATCATGCACCATGAGGGCATCGAACAATTTACGCTCTTTGTAAAAAATGCGCTTGTTCTCTTCGGATGCTTCCATCCATGCTCTTATGTCCATGCCTTCTTGTATAGAAGTAGTTCCGGCAAAAAAACGATGTAGTTTCTCTTTTTCCATTTTATTGCATTCTTTTATGCTTCTATATAAACAGCACTTCAGAATGGAAAATTCCTAGTGGCATTTCATAAAAAAATAGAGAAAGAGTGGAAAATAATCTTTTAAGTTAGTCTGAAGCATCTTTAATGCCTTGTTTATATGGAAATCTACTCCTTTGGGGGTGATATTCATGAGAACTGCAATTTCCTTATAGGATTTGTTTTCGTATCGGCTCAACATGAAGATAGTACGGGTTTTTTCGGGCATGTCGGTGAGGGTTTGTTGGACGAGTTCTTGAATTTCGGAAATAAAAAGCTCATAAGGTTCGCATGCTTGTAAAGTGGCGATCCGGGTATTCAGTTCCCATTCATAGTAATCTTTTATTTTATCCGAGTATTCTTCATGAATTTGCTGATGACGCAGATAATTCAGGCATTTGTTTTTTATAATTGTTAAGATATAGGCTGGAATATTGGAATCTTCGCTTAAGGATTGCCTGTTTTCCCAATAATACATCATCGCCTCAATAGTAATATCTTCTGCTGTGGTTAAATCTCTGACATAAGTATTGGCGAAGCGTACAAAACGTCTTTGAAACTCCTTGTAGAGTTGGTTAAAAGAGGTAATGTCTTCTTTATAGTGCTTTATCTGGATGGGGTCGGTCATCTTATGCGTCGTTTGATTCATGATTAGTACAAAAATACATTTTTTTTATTAGTACTACAATTTTTCGAATGTGAAACGTATGAATCACCTGTAAAAATATGGAGAGTGTAGGGGGATATGCTTATTTTGTATCAGAAGGTACGCTTTCCGCTGACCCGAAAATCCGCTGACCTGAAGTTCCTTTTCTTTTTCTTTCTGAAAACATTTTTTTATACGTTTTTCGAGCCCGAAAACGTATACCGTTAATGAATTCAATTATTTTTGTCCGACTTTTGTCCGACTGTTTTAAAAGTAAAGAGGATAAAAGATTGTGATTCAATCATTTATCCTCTTTTTAGTTGCGGAGGCCTGACTCGAACAGACGACCTTTGGGTTATGAGCCCAACGAGCTACCAACTGCTCCACTCCGCGATGTTGTTTTCTTAATTCGAGTGCAAAGGTACGGCTTTTATTTTTTGTATGCAAATTTTTCTGCATTTTTTTTGTTCGTAAAATGTTCCTGGAAGATGTTTGGTGGCCGTATCGGCTTTTTCAAGTGGATATTTATCGCTTTGACTGGCGTTTGGAAGCTCTTTTTCATCGTAGCTTGTACCCGATGGGCATAGTCGCCTTTTCGGAGGAATGATGCAGCTTAGGTGCTGAAAGAATCTACTTCTCCGATAAACATCCTTTACATTTTGCTGTTTGAAACAGAGAAAGGTTTCAGGTGTGAGGATTGAGTCTTTCTTCTGGGATTTCAGCTGATTTTGAGGGAAGAGCGCAATTTGTACAGCCTCGGATTTGTATAGTCGGAATAAAAGCAGTACTTTTGCTCAGTTTTAGTATGTGATGTGCAACTCGTGAACGTATGACAGTCTTAAAAACAAGAGCCCAATTAGTTGATGTAGCCCGGCAGTTGTTTGCCAAAAAGGGGGTAGAAGATACTACAATGAATGATATTGCAGTAGCTTCCAAGAAAGGGCGTCGTACGTTGTACACCTATTTCAAGAGCAAAGAGCAGATTTATCAGGCTGTGGTAGAATCGGAACTGGAAATGCTTTCGGACCACATGGAAATCACAGCGGCCAAGAATCTGAGTCCTGATGCCAAGATAATGGAACTGATTATCAACCATCTGGATTCCATCAAAATGGTCGTCTATCGAAACGGTACGCTGAAGGCCAATTTTTTCCGTGACATCTGGCGGGTAGAAACGAAACGTAAGTATTTTGATGCCAAAGAAATAGAACTTTTCCGCAAGGTGCTGCAGGAAGGAAAGGACGAAGGGATTTTTCAGATAGACGATGTTGAGATTACTGCTGATATTCTTCATTACTGTATAAAAGGGATTGAAGTTCCTTACATCCGGGGACAAATTGGAGAGAATCTGGACGATGAAACCGGATGGCGTTATGTGAAGAATATCGTATACGGTGCACTGGGATGTACACGATGAATGGAATTTCTTAATTAAAACGTAATATTATGGGATTATTAACAGGTAAGACAGCGATTGTAACAGGTGCCGCTCGTGGTATCGGTAAGGCAATTGCTTTGAAATTTGCTTCAGAAGGTGCAAATATCGCATTTACAGATTTGATGATTGACGAAAACGGTCAGAATACAGAAAAAGAAATTGCTGCTTTGGGTGTGAAGGTAAAAGGTTACGCTTCGAATGCTGCCAGTTTCGAAGATACTGCCAAGGTAGTAGAACAGATTAAGGAAGATTTCGGTTCCATCGATATCCTGGTAAACAATGCCGGTATCACCAAGGATGGTCTGATGATGCGTATGTCTGAGGCACAGTGGGATGCTGTTATCGGTGTCAACCTGAAGTCAGCTTTTAACTTCATTCATGCTTGTACTCCGATTATGATGCGTCAGAAGAGTGGTAACATCATTAATATGGCTTCTGTAGTAGGTGTTCACGGAAATGCCGGACAGTGTAATTATTCAGCTTCCAAGGCCGGTATGATTGGTCTGGCTAAGTCAATTGCCCAGGAATTGGGTTCTCGTGGAATCCGTGCCAATGCGATTGCTCCGGGCTTCATCATCACTGAAATGACTGCTAAATTGTCTGATGAAGTGAAGGCTGAATGGAACAAGCGTATTCCTTTGCGTCGTGGTGGTACACCGGAAGATGTAGCGAACATCGCTCTGTTCTTGGCTTCTGATATGTCTTCATACGTATCAGGACAGGTAATCCAGGTGGATGGTGGTATGAACATGTAATTTATGCTGCATAACTCTGCAGGCACGGATTTCGCGGGTGTAGTACACACGAAGGTCGGAGTCCGTGCCTGTTTTTTATTTGAATACGTTGAATCATGACTGTAGTTTACGAAGACAATCATATTATTGTAGTCAACAAGACTGCCTCTGAAATTGTACAGGGAGATAAGACGGGCGATGTGCCTTTGTCGGAACTTGTGAAACAATATCTGAAGGAGAAGTACGCAAAACCCGGTAATGTCTTTTTGGGAGTGATGCATCGCCTGGACCGTCCGGTAAGTGGGCTGGTGGTTTTCGCCAAGACCAGTAAGGCTTTGGCCCGGTTGAATGAAATGTTCCGTAACAGCGAAGTGAAGAAGACCTATTGGGCGATAGTGAAACAGGCTCCGAAGGAACCGGAAGGCGAGCTGGTGAATTATCTGGTACGCAATGAAAGGCAGAACAAGTCGTATGCATACGATAAGGAAGTACCTAATTCCAAGAAAGCGGTGCTGCATTACCGGCTGATTGGCCATTCGCAGAATTATTTTCTGTTGGAAGTGGATTTGAAGACGGGGCGTCATCACCAGATCCGTTGTCAGTTGGCGAAGATGGGATGTCCTATCAAAGGCGATTTGAAGTATGGATTTCCTCGTTCCAATCCGGATGGAAGCATTTGCCTGCATGCCCGTAGGGTACGTTTCATCCATCCGGTGTCAAAGGAAGAAATCGATTTGACGGCACCTGTTCCGGAAGGGAACCTGTGGAACGGTTTCGATATGCTTTGATGATGGATACCGGTGGGTATAAAAAGTGAGTGGGAGCGCTTCACAGCGTTCCCACTCATTAACACATAGGCATCTTCTTTATAAAAAGAGGTTGAGTCCTCTTTATATATGGGGTTGGGTTTTAAAAAAAGCCTGTTAGTTTTTGTGTATGCAATTTGTACCGTAAATAGTATTGCAAGATACGTGCCAAACTTTATTGATTTATTTAAACACTTCTCAATGAGTTTGTTATGTATTTTCTCTACATGCATCCAGTTTCCTTTTTTGTGGAAATGTGTGTGGATGGTGTGGAAAAAGTCTACACTTTATTGTGGAATGTTATAAAGTTTCAGTTTGTTGTAGAGTGTTTTTCGGTCTATACCAAGAAGTTGTGCAGCACGTGTCTTGTTATTTTTTGTTTGCTGCAGAGCCTGCAGAATCCGTTGTTTTTCATCGTCTTCGTTTCTTAATGTCAGATTAACGGTTTCCTGGTTTGTTTCTGTAGCGTGTAATTCTTCTCCTAATTCCTTACAGGTGATAAAATCTCCCGTAGCCAGTAGAGTGGCCCGTTTGACCACATTTTTCAGTTGACGCAGATTCCCCGGCCAGTCATAGCGTTGCAGGGCATCGCATGCTTCTGCATCGAATCCTACCAGATTACGTTCCAACTCCTTGTTGGCCTGGTCAAGGAAGAAATTGGCAAAAAGCAGGATATCTTCCGTCCGGTCTTTCAGCGAAGGCATGTAAAGCGTGAATTCATTGATTCGGTGATACAAATCTTCGCGGAAATTTCCTTTTGCAATGGCTTCCTTCAGGTTCTCGTTTGTAGCGGTAACCAGACGTACATCCACTTCGATTTCCTTGACCGAACCAATCCGCCGTACCCGGCGTTCCTGCAGTGCACGAAGCAATTGTACCTGTACTTCGTAACTCAGGTTCCCTATTTCATCCAGAAAAAGTGTTCCGCCGTTAGCTTCTTCGAAAGCGCCGACTTTATCGCTTAAGGCTCCGGTAAAGGACCCTTTGATGTGGCCGAAGAATTCGGATGCCGCTAGGTCTTTAGGGATGGAGCCACAATCGATGGCGACGAACGGTTTGTCGGCCCGTTTGCTCAACTGGTGGATGCGGTGTGCCACATATTCTTTTCCGGTACCACTGGCACCGTTGATCAGTACGGACATTTGGGTCGGTGCTACCAGACGTACGTAGTTGAACAGCTGTTGTGCAGCTTCACTTTCTCCTTCCAGAAAATTTGAGGCAGTAGGCAACAGGATATTTTCTGTTTCTTTGGTTTCTTTATGGGGGAGTGCGATGGCTTCGTTGATTTTTTTGAGCAGTTCATCCGGCTGTATGGGTTTGGATATGTAGTCTGTGGCCCCTAGTTTCATACATTGCACGGCACTTTGGATTTCAGCATAACCGGTCATGATGATGAAAGGGATGTTTTTCTTCTGTTCTCTGAGCCAAGAGAGCAGGTTGATCCCGTCCTGATCAGGCAAGCGCAAATCAGAAATTACCAGATCGAATTCTTTTGAAAGCAGAATTTTCCGGGCACGGGCACTGGTGCTGGCTGTTTCTACATCGAATCCCTTTTTCCCCAACCACGTCTTCAGCATGGTAGAAAATGTCAAATCATCTTCAACGATCAGTACTGTTGAAACCATAGCTATTTATTTAATTATACAAATATAATCTTTTTATGGCATTATTCCATCTCTTTCGGATACTTTTTACATAAAACTTGTATGAAAATAGAAAATCCCTATCAAATATAACTCATTTAGCCAAAACATGAGGACGTTTTGATTCAAATATCCTCATGTTTCGATTCAAATGTCTAGACGAATTGTTCAAAACGTCTAGGCGTTTTTGGATGCTTGTTGCTGTAAGGTCAGGCAGTAGTTTTCGGCATGTGCGATTACCTTTTCTGCACATCTGATGATGGAGGCTGTGTATGTCTCGCTTTCATCGTCTGTAAGTCCGCTGGTACGCCGATGGTCCATGTCCTGCAGGGTCGCGATGATTTCCTTGGCTTCTATCATGGTGAAGGTAGGCAGCATCTTGTGGGCTATGGCACAGAGCTGTTGCGAATTGTTCGTTTCCTTGGCTTCCTGAAGTGCCTGTATGTTCCGTTGGGTTTCCTGAATAAAGGTTTGCATGATTTCCACTGCAGCTTTCGGGTCGTCTTCCGAGAAAGCGGTCAAAGGGGTAAACCGGTATGGAGACGTTTCCGTTTCAGCGGGTGTCGATGGTTCCGGTTCTGGTTTCCTGGGGAGATTCGATTGGGGAACCTGAAACAGGCGGGTGAATATCTGTAGGATATCCGATTGGTTGAACGGTTTCTGCAACATGCCGGAGAAGCCTTTCGATAGAAAGTCTTTTTCACTCAAGTCACCACGGGCCGTGATAGCAATGACCGGTAGGGTATCTGCGTGAGGTATGGCCAGCTCCCGGATGTGTTGGAGCAGTTCGAATCCGTTCATCGCCGGCATCTGTATGTCAGTGAAGACGATGTCTATCCGTTGTGTCTTCAGGATTTGCAGAACTTCTTCCGGTTGCTGGCAACAGTGGATGATGGGCTTTTCCTCGGCCGGGGTTTCGCCGTCTACCAGTGTGTGCAGAATGATGGCTTGTGTAAGGTGTAGCTGGATGCTGTCGTCGTCTACCAGCAGGATATGCAGGCGGGGGGTAGGCAACAGTTTCCCGGCTTTGTTGGTACCGGTCTTGTTGGCCGATATGCGGGGTAGGGGCAACGAAACCGTGAAAGTACTGCCTTTTTGGGGAATACTGTCGATATGGATTTTTCCATTGGCCAATTCAATCAGTTTCTTGGATATAGAGAGTCCTAACCCGAAACCTTCCTGTCCTTGCGCACTTTGAAGGCGGGTAAATTCCTGGAAGATGCGTGTCTGTTCTTCGGGAGTCATGCCGCATCCGGTATCTTGGATGCTGAATGTAAACTGATTACCCTGGTAGCCTACCCGTAGTTTGATACTGCCTTCGTGGGTGAATTTCAGGGCGTTCGAAAGCAGGTTCTCCGCTATTTGCCGGATACGGAACGGGTCTCCCTCCAGCACCAGTTCATCGGCGACCTGCTCTTCGTAGGTCAGACTGATACCTTTTTTCTCTGCCAGCGGAAGGAAACTGTGGAATATGTGGTTGAAAAGTTCATTCGGATGAAAGGCTATTTGCTGCAGGTCCATTTTACCTGCTTCCAGCCGGTGATAGTCCAGCAGAGAGGCTATCAGGTCCAGCAGGTGGCGGGCCGAACTCTTCATGTTATTCAGATAAAGTAGCTGGCGGCGGTCTTTGGTCAGTCGGAGCAGCAGGTCTAAATAACCGATGATGGAACCGGCAGGAGCCTTGATATCATGGGTGATGGTCAGCATCAGCTTTTCGCGTGCTACCAGCAGGCCTTCGGCATAGAGCTTGGATTTCTCCAATTCTTTACGGTAATGGGCACTACGCGTCAGGTCCCGCCAGATGACGATAAAGAAGATGAGTGACAGTACTACAGCCACCGTTGCAATGATTTCGAAGGTCTGTGCGGCCTGGTTACGGATTTCCTGTTCCTGATGTATCTTGCTGAAAGCCGCATTCTGTTCGTCTGTCTCAATACTTTCCAGTAACTGGGTGACACGTTGGCTCAGTTCACTTCCGGCTATACGCAGACGGTTGATTCGCTCCAGCAGTACGCGCTGCTGATGTTGTTGGGTGTTGAATACTTTTCCGCGGATATCCGAAATCAGGTTGGCTATTGTGTCAATCGGGCTATATTCTTCGCTGATGGTGTCTGTGTATTCTTCCTGAATGACATTGTTCACCTGGGTGGAGTCGTTTTTTCCGGGTGAGAATACCTCGGCCAAGCGTTTGAAGAATCCTTTTTTCTTGTGGTGGATGGTATACGTATTGCTGTGGGTGACAATCTTTTTCTGCACGCGGGGGGCTCTGAGCAGTGAGTCCTGTTTGTTGAGCAGACTGTCCAGTTCGGCCTGATACAGTTCTTCCGTCGGGCTGTCTGC
>ENA-OOWM01000134-OOWM01000134.1-human-gut-metagenome-genome-assembly--contig:-NODE-134-length-12354-cov-2.159281_pt1 | contig 12354 bp, 9 predicted proteins | sample MGYA00241577_ERZ501323 | MGnify/ENA primary metagenome ERZ501323 (study PRJEB25962, sample SAMEA2042982) | human gut metagenome | biome: human gut; feature: human-associated habitat; material: faeces... | reverse complement strand
GGTGTGACGGGAGCGGACGGCAGGTTTGACGAACGGCTTGCCGTGCCGGGGACTTATCTCATTCATTTTACTTCTGTAGGAAAGTCTCCTGTACAGAAGGAGTTCTCGATATCGGCAAATCGTAGGAATGTTGATTTGGGTAAGATTCTGATAGCAGAAGCGACTGAAATGTTGAAAGGAGTGGAGGTGGTAGCGCAGAAACCTTTGGTAAAGGCGGAAATAGACAAAGTGACGTATAGTATAGAAGATGATCCGGATTCTAAAACCAATACGACTCTTGAAATGCTCCGTAAAGTTCCGCTGGTGACTGTAGATGGAGAGGATAAAATTCAAGTAAACGGTAGCAGTAAGTTTAAAGTGCATGTTAATGGCAAGCCGAATAACATGATGAGCAATAATCCTACCGAGGTATTGCGGAGTATGCCGGCCAATTCCATTAAATCTATAGAGGTTATCACCGAGCCTGGGGCTAAATATGACGCGGAAGGGGTGGCGGGCATCTTGAATATTATCACTATAGGAGCTGGAATGGAAGGATATACGGTGACATTGAATGGTGGTGCAAGCAATACGCGTGTGTATGGTGGCGGTTATGGTACGGTTCAGTCGGGCAAGTTCACTGTTACCGGTAATTATTCTTATAACTACCAGGGATCTCAAAAGGGATTTGAAGATTCATATCGTGAGGATTTCACGTCTCAGGAAAATAAATTTTTGGAGTCGCATCGAAGAAGCAAGAGCTATGGCAATTTTCAATTTGGCAGTCTGGAAGGAAGTTATGAGATTGACACTTTGAATCTGATTAGTTTTTCTATGAATCTGATGACTGGCAATTTTACGAATAAGAGGATTGGAAATACCCAGATGACGAATCATGCCGGTAATCCGGTTTACGGTTACGGTTCTTTGGGGAATAATGAATCGGGCTTTGGCGAAGTGGGAGGCAACATGGATTATCAGCATTCGTTTAAAAAGAAAGGGGAACTTCTTACTTTCTCTTATCGTTTTAGCCATTCCCCCAATAACAGTGAAGCGAATACGGATTATGAGGATACGTTGAATGTTCCTTATCTTTTGCAAAACCAATATTTTAAAAATGATGCCAGCACACAAGAGCATACGGCTCAATTGGACTATACCAATCCGATAAATTCGATACACAGCATTGAAACTGGTATAAAGTATATTTTTCGTAGAAGTAAAAGTGATGGTAAATATTATCTGGCCGATAAAACCGGAGAATATAAGTATGATCAGGATATGAGTACGCAATATGATCATAAGCAGGATATTCTGGCTGCTTATTTGGGCTATCAGCTGAAGTACAAAAAACTCGGTGGAAAGGCGGGAATTCGCTATGAGCATACATTTATGGATGCGGATTATAAAAATAAGGATGAGAAGTTTGATGCTCAGTTTGATGATTTGGTTCCATCCTTGATGTTCTCTTACCAATTGGCTCCTACTCAAAGTTTGAGGGCATCTTATAATATGCGTATCAGCCGGCCGGGTATTTGGTTTTTGAATCCGTTTACTGACACCAGCAACCCTACTGCGATCAGTTACGGTAATCCTGATTTGGAAAGTGAAAAGGCCCATTCGCTTAGTGTTACTTTCGGTAGTTTCTCGCAGAAATTTAATGTAAATGTCAGTGCTAATTATTCTTTTGTCAATAATGGTATAGAGCAATACTCTTTTATAAAAGATGGTGTGATGAATTCTACCTATGATAATATAGGAAAAAGTAAGAATATTAATTTGTCTTTGTTCTTGAACTGGAATATGTCTCCTAAAACCCGCTTTAATATCAATGGACGGGGAGCTTATGTGGATTATAGAAGTTCAGGGCTTGATTTAAAGAATCATGGCTGGGAAGGAAATGTCTTCGGAAGCTTCCAGCAGACTCTGCCTTGGGATCTGCGTCTGAGTCTGAACGGAGGGGGTGGTACTCCGCATATCTCTTTGCAAGGTAAAAGTTCCTCTTTCTATTATTATGCGATAGGGCTCAGTCGTTCTTTCTTGAAGGAAAAGAGGCTGACTATATCTCTTAACTCGTCCAATTTATTTAATAAATATATTACTTTTAAGAATAACATCAATACTCCTACTTTCTGCTCTTCTACTGCTACCAGAATTCCGATGCGTTATTATGGATTTAATATCAGTTGGCGTTTTGGGGAGTTGAAGGCTCAGGTAAAAAAAGCTGCGCGAAGCATTAATAATGATGATTTGAAAAGTGGAGGAGGTAATGCTGGAACCGGTGGAGGGATACCGGCTAATTAAAAGTTAAAACGAAACCACCTGTTAACTGTTAATTTAGGGGGTAAAAACTGTTATTTGATAGTTTATACCCCCTTTGTTGTTAGTTTTTCTGTCGTGACTTTTGCGAGAAGTCGTTAATATTGCAGCAGAAAGCAAAAACAGAAAATAACAATTTAAAAATAGATTAATATGAAGACAGTCGACTTTACACAGCATTTACTAAGTATACAAACCGAATTATTTCGCTTTGCATTTAAATTGACAGCTGACAGAGAAGAGGCTAATGATTTGTTGCAGGAAACTTCACTTAAAGCTTTGGACAACGAAGAGAAGTTTACTCCAGATACGAATTTTAAAGGATGGATGTACACCATCATGCGTAATATATTTATAAATAATTATCGTAAAACAGTGCGTGATCAGACTTTCGTCGATCAGACAGATAACTTGTTCCATTTGAATCTTCCACAGGACTCAGGATTCGATTCTACAGAAGGTGCTTATGATTTGAAAGAGATACATCGTATCGTGAATGCGTTGCCTAAAGATTACCGTGTGCCGTTTGCTATGTATGTATCAGGATTTAAATATAGGGAAATTGCCGAAAAACTGGGACTTCCGTTGGGAACAGTGAAAAGCCGTATCTTTTTCACTCGTCAGAGGTTGCAGAATGATCTGAAAGATTTCCGTTAAGTTGACTCTCTATCTTTATTATATAACTTTGACTTTTATCATCACGCCGACTGTTCGCGAAGAATCGTCGGCGTTTCTTTTTAGGATTTACGCCATATAAGGGGGCGAAGTAAGTAATATCCTATTAAGGCGGCTAGTCCGACTCCAATGCTGTTTGCCAGAAAACCCAGCCAGTCACCGCTGCGGGTATCTGTGCAATAAGCTTGCATCAGTTCGATACACCCGCTCATAGCTACAGGAGCTATGATGCCTCCCCATATTACATGATTCCAATTGATGGCCTTATGATTCCTCAGGTATTCTATCCATAAAATGAAACAGAGTCCTCCATACATGCATATATGCACTACTTTGTCTATGTAGGGGATTTCCTCCACATCTGTTTTAGGAGGAGTGAAAAAGGAAAGATAAAAGATGATAGCTACAATGATCAAGGATACCGGATATTTTCTAAAATAATATAGCATACTTTAATTTTTTTGTGATTCGTCGCAAAAGTACGATTAATTTTATACTTTTGCAGGCTAACCAGTGTTGATTTATAATAATTTGATAGTTTTTTATGCAAAAAAGCGAAAGAGTAAATTTCGGAAGTAAGATTGGGGCTGTTCTGGCGGCGGCAGGTTCGGCTGTAGGACTTGGTAATATATGGAGGTTTCCCTATGAAACGGGAAATCATGGAGGTGCGGCATTTATCTTGGTATACTTGGCGTGTGTTTTTATGTTGGGAATGCCTATTATGATTGCCGAATTCACAGTAGGTCGTCATTCAAAAGCAAGTACGGGACGTGCTTATAAGGTTTTGGCACCCGGAACTCATTGGAAGTGGTTGGGATATTTGGGGGTTTTGGCCGGTTTTCTTATTCTAGGATATTATTCGGTAGTGGCAGGGTGGACTTTGGAATATATATTGGAAGCGGGAATGAATGGTTTTGCAGATAAGAAGCCGGAAGATTTTGTGGTTGCTTTCCAGAGTTTTTCGAAGGACCCTGTTCGTCCGCTTATCTGGCTGGTCATCTTTTTATTGGCCACCCATTTTGTTATAGTAAAGGGAGTGAAAGATGGAATAGAGAAATCTTCGAAGGTGCTGATACCTGTTTTGTTTATACTGATAGTAGTTTTGGTGGGGTGCTCATTGTCGCTTCCCAATGCGGAAAAAGGTTTGGAGTTTCTGCTGAAGCCTGATTTCAGTAAAGTGAACGGAGATGTTTTCTTAGGGGCTATGGGGCAGGCGTTCTTTTCCTTGAGTTTGGGAATGGGATGTCTTTCAACCTATGCTTCTTATTTTGGGAAAGAAACCAAACTGGGAAATACGGCTCTGAGTGTCGGTGTGATTGATACTTTTGTGGCTGTCTTGGCCGGATTGATTATTTTTCCGGCGGCCTTTTCTGTAGGTATCCAGCCGGATGCGGGACCATCATTAATTTTTATTACATTGCCTAATGTTTTTCAGCAAGCTTTTAGCGGTGTGCCGATATTAGCTTATATTTTCTCGGTGATGTTCTATGTCTTGTTGGCTTTGGCTGCATTGACTTCTACTATTTCTCTACATGAAGTGGTGACGGCTTTTCTGCACGAGGAATTCAATTTAACTCGTGGCCGTGCTGCTAGATTGGTCACTTTCGGGTGCATTATAATTGGAGTCATGTCTTCCTTGTCATTGGGAGTTATGCAGAAATATACGCTGTTTGATAAGGGATTCTTTGACTTACTTGATTTTGTCACTGCAAAAATAATGCTTCCTTTGGGTGGCTTGCTGGTATGTATCTTTGTAGGATGGTATTTGAAACGTTCCGTTTCTTATGAAGAATTGACCAATGGGGGAAAACTGAAAGCAGGTCTTTTCAATCTGTATATCTTCTTGTTGAGATACGTGGCACCTGTGGCTATCATTTTGATTTTTATCAATGAATTAGGGCTAATTTAGAATTGTAATGTGGAAAGACTTCTTCTATTTTTCGAAAAGCGAACGCAGAGCTATACTTTTTTTGTTGACTTTGCTTTTCATATTTATGTGTATATGGGTTCTGTTTCCAGTAAAGGAAGAGTCTTTGGAACAGGATCAAGAGGGGATAGAAGAAATAAAAAACTTTCTGGCCGGAGTACATGAGATGGAGGAGAAGGAATCTCTGCGATATTCCTATGATAAGCCTAAAAGAAGAGAGGTGGTATTGGCTGCTTTTGATCCAAATTCAGCCGATTCCATCGAATTTTTGCAACGTGGATTGCCTCCTTTTATTGCACATACTATTTTGCAATACCGGAGAGCCGGCGGTAAATTCAGGACAGCGGATGATTTCTCTCGTGTTTATGGCTTGTCGTCCGAGAAATTTAATATGTTAAAACCTTATATCCAGATATCAGAGGCTTTTCGGCGGAAACAGGATACATTGCACTTTATCAAAAAGGCGGAGAAAGATACGTTGGCGGTTTATAAATATCCGGAAGGAACTTTAGTCGATTTGAATGAAGCGGACACTACCGAGTTGAAAAAGATTCCGGGAATAGGCAGTGGCATTGCACGCATGATTGTGGCTTACCGGAAACGTTTGGGAGGTTTTTATGACACGGTTCAGTTAAAGGAAGTGAACTATGTAGATGAGGATATGTTGAAGTGGTTTAAACTCGGAAATACACCAATTCATCGGATAAATGCCAATAAGGCTGGGCTTGACAAACTTCGCTCTCATCCTTATATGAATTTTTATCAGGCAAAGGTAATTATAGAATATAGGAGGAAAAAGGGAAAATTAAAAAGTCTTTCCCAGTTATCCTTGTATGAGGAATTCACTGAGAAAGACTTGGAACGTTTGTCGCACTATCTTGCTTTTGATTAATTGTTGGGATAACCAGCAGCTTCTGCTATTTTTACCGGAATTTCGGTATTGTCAATGCGACCTTGGAATAGTTGGGCGCCGGCTCCGATAGCGAATACGGGGACATAACCTCCTGAGTGCCCTCCACTGGTCCAACCTACTAGAGCGATGTCATCCAGAATTCTCTTGGCCTCAGCTGCCAAAGGTTCGTCTTGTTGATATTCACTTTTGGTCAAATCTATCTCTTTACCGCTAAATGATTCATCATATACTTTCTTCAGGGATGCTTCTTGCTTTTCATTCAATTGAATACTATCCCAAAATCCGAAATTATCCTTCAATGATTGCTTGATAACTTCCCAAGGTACTTGATTCTTGTATTTTTTTCTTAATTCGTTTACAATTTTAGTATATCCGCTTTCACTTACTTTTTGTGATTTTAAAGCTTGCAGGTTCAAAGTATACGGACCTTTTCCTAAAACGATTCCTCCGGTTTCGTGGTCGGCTGTTACTACAATCAGGGTTTCATCAGGATGTTGTTCATAGAATTCGTAAGCAACTTTTATGGCATTGTCCATATCCATCACTTCGTGGAATACGGTAGCGGCGTCGTTGCTGTGGCAAGCCCAGTCTATTTTACCTCCTTCAACCATCAGGAAGAACCCTTTTGATAAATCTTTAGAGAGGAAATTAATTGCCGAACGAGTAATCTCCTGCAAAGTAAGGTCACTTTTTCCCCGGTCAATAGCGTATGGGATGGAAGAACGGTCTGCTTTGGAAGCAGCTTCCGGCTGGAACAGAATCATCTTGTCGGCTTTTTTGCTTTTCCTGAGATAATCTTTATATCCTCTGGCCATGGTGTATCCGGCTTTGTCCACCAGTGTGTACAGACTTTCTGAATTTGAACCGGCGGCTTTTTTGTTGGTGGGATCTAAAAAGTCTGATCCTGCATAGAAATCGAAGTTGGCATCAATCAAATCCAGACCCACGTTGTAATAGCTGCTTCTTTGTCCTTGGTGTGCGTAAAAAGCAGCCGGTGTGGCATGGTCTACGCTGACACTGGTACTGATACCTACACGGCAACCTTTATTTTTTGCCCAAGAAGCAACACTGTTAACTTTGGTTTCCAGATCCTTTTTCACACCTAATGCGCCATTTTTTGTTTTGTTTCCCGTAGCAAGTGCTGTTCCTGCAGCGGCCGAATCTGTCACTCCGTTGGTTGCCGAGAAAGTAGTGGCTATGGTTGCATAAGGAAATTGGGTGAATAATAACGGAGTCACACCAATTTTGCCTTCCAACTCTCCACGATACATCTCTGTTCCTAAAACTTGGTTAACACCCATTCCATCTCCGATGAAATAAAATACATACTTTGCTTGCTGTGCCTGTACAAAAAGAATGGACAGGAATACAAATACAATAATAAACGATAGTTTTTTCATATTAATTGAGTTAATGACATTTTTTTCAGCCTAGCAAATATAGGGAAAAAAGACTTTTTATCGGTACTTCTTTCTTGAATAATTGAGATTTAATGGCCAAATACTTTTTTTGCAATAAGTTTGTAAATGAAATGTTTTTGGGGTGTAATATAAAAAATCTGTTTGGGAGTAGGGAATCCCGTGCTTTATACTATGCATCTGTTTGCTTTCGACATGGATATTGCATACAGATAATTGCTTTAATATTAGTGATTATTAATTATAAATCTTATATTTGTCTAATCTAGAGTCAGTAAATAAAGTATGGGAGAATTTATAAATGTATTAGTGTCAAAAGGGAAAAGCAATTTGATACCGGAAAAAGATAACCTGTATGGACAGTTTGTCGGTGAATGGGATTTTGAATGGGTTGATAACCAAGGTACAACAGGCGAAAGACATGTTCAGGGAGAGTGGATATTCGCTTGGGTGCTGGAAGGGACTGCAATTCAAGATGTGTTTATTTGCCCTTCGCGTAAGGCACGGATTAAAGATTATCAACCGGATGCAGCTTATGCGACTGCGGTACGTATGTATAATCCTAATACAGAGGCATGGGATATTTTATATACGGAATTAGGAGGGGCTACACAACTGGAAGGAAAAAGAGAAGGAAACAGGATTGTTCAGACGGAAATTAATGAGAAGAATATACAGTGGGTGTTTTCAGAAATTACAACGACTTCATTCCGTTGGCAACGTATGGTAAAACGTCCGGATGGTACTTGGGAAACTGAAGCTGAACTTTTTGCCGTTCGTCGATGATTAAGATGTATATTATATAAGTTTGAGAATATTGCAGCCTAAAATAGACTTGTTGTAGTAGAAGCTTAGAGGTGATTTGACGAGTTTATAAAGAAAGAATGTGTGAATGATAAACAACTTCAGAACCGCTTTCTTGCATTTAGCGGAGAAAATATTTTCAAACTAAATCCTGCTAGCTATACGCAGGAAAAGATGTGGGCAGGTATATGGAATCTTTGCGTAAGAATCTTTCTGCTTATACTCTTGATGATGCTCCCGAAGATGTTCGGGAACTCTATAAAGATGAATTCATCCAGCTTTATGCTTCAAGTATAAAGTGTTTTTTTAATATGCATCAAATTGGGATTTATATCGGGAAGGAGTAGTTTTGCTCCAAGACTTAATCAAATATGGAGGCAGGTCAGAAGTGGATAAAGTTATAATCGAGCGGAAAGCTCGTATACCTCGTCATCCAGTCTATATTGCCGTATTTTGTGTTTTGTGAGAAAATAAAAATCCTGATTCCGGGAATCAGGATTTTACTGTCTTTTTTTCTTCAAGGTGGTGCTACCAGCAACCGAAAACGGGTTGTTATGACACTATCTTTCAGTAAGTTGTATCTTTGCTACGATGTAAGTCCCTTGAATAAGGTTTTCACAGCTTTGCACCGTTCAACACAAGTTTGTATCTTGGGTACGATTTCTGAATGCAAAGATAAGTATTATTATATGAAAGCAATATTTTGCTCTTCATAATTTGAATACGGTTATCGTTTTTTCTTCCAATAAGGTTTAGTCCAAAAAGAGTACCCTGAATTGCGATAGCTTCGTTCTGGAACAGCAGCCTGTAATATTCGATCCATATCATAAGAATTGAGATAATTGTCCTTTTTAGCTATGAAAGGATCAAGCCAATCAGCTTTCTCTCTAGCCCATTGTATCTTTGCTAGCAGTTCATCATCAGTTTCACCATCTTCAATTGCATGGTTCTCAAATGCATTAATATATTCTCTTAAAATATTAGTTTTTCGAAAACGTTCAGCAGAGTATAATAGGTCTTTAAAGTCTTCTAGCTCTTTTCTTTTCTCTTCTTCGAATTCTTCTCTTTTTCGTTCTTCTTCTTTACGTCGCTTTTCTCTCTCTTCTGCTTCAATACGTTCTGTCTTTCTATTATCTGCTTCAATCTCTAGGTATGCTACTATACTAATTATTTTATCTTCGATTTTAGTATAAGCCGTATCATGAACTAGTGTTGGGCTATGAAAGCTCGAACTATGATAAATATAAAACTGTAATTCGCCAGAAAAGATATTATTATTGTTATCACAGCGATTACTGCTATTAGGATTTTGCTTTTTTCTTTCAGTTAATCTTATTTGAATTTCCTCACCATCAACAATGGCATAGGTCTGATTGTCTTTGCATTTAATACTATGTCCTCTAAAAATTAAGCCTTTTATAATTGTATCAAAAATAGATAGTGCTCTATCTAGCATATTCTCAGAAACATAGAGGTCTAACGTTTCTCTTATTTTACTTTTATAGGGATTTTTCTTTAAATATTGATTTTCTGATCGCTGTCTGAATTTTTCTTTTGTGTCGATTATTAGAGGATTTTTAGCATATAAGACTTCTGGAACCTTAAAGCATGAAATATCACCACTGCAAATTTCCAGTTCACGTTGCTTGTATGGATTTACGGATTTCTCCATTTCTACTTTAGGTTCTTTGGCTTCTTGAAGTGTTGTTGATTGAGTTGCGTTTGTTTCCTCTTGTTGGAACGGTAGAGGTGTGACTTGCTTACCATATTTCAGTTTTGCCCAATACCCCAAAGGTGGTGTGGGTATATTCATCGATTTACAGCGTTTTCTTAAACCATTATCTGAAAGACCAAAACGTTTACATATGGTTGTCATTGGCTCAGACCATACTAAGTCATATAATTCTTTGCGTGTCAGTTCCATACTGATTGAGTATTAGTAGTTTCTCTTTGATGTATATTTTTCTTGTAGAGTAGCAACACGTTCCTTCTCAACCCATTTAATTAATTCGTCCTCAAAGAAATAAACTTTGTTTCCTTGTATATAATGAGGTATGGTTCGGTTTCTGACCATTTTATTGATGCCATTTTTAGTTTGATTTAGAATTTGACATGCTTTTTCAATATTTATAGGTCTGTGCTTATCAACCCCTAAACCTAATTGTGACTCTATATGTTCAAGTAAAACTCTCATTTCAGCAATTTCATTTATAAGATAATTTACTGCTTTAGGAGTGTTTTGCAAAGTCAACTCCTCTTTATTGATTGTTTCATCAGTATTCATATGCCAAACAGTTATATTGATTAATAATGCTATGATAATGTAGCTTACTGTTGATTTATAATATAATACCCCCCCGTTTTTTGTGCCCCCCTAAACTCAATTAAACCTGATTTAACTAAAGAATTTAAGTGGCGTTTTGCTGTTGGAATACTTTTCTTTATTAATTCTGCAATCTTGGACGAATTGAGTCCAGGATATTTCTGGATTATCTTTAAAACTTCTTTCTCCTTGCTATTTACAGTATCATTTACAGTATCATTTACAGTATCATTCTTGATACTGATACCTCTTTTGAATATAACCGTAAACATCCCGTCCGTATGAAAATCAGGCTCAGGAAGATTGGCTTCTTTCATAGCTTCTTGCATACGGGGAATGCCGGATGCCACCCTTTCAACCAAATGCATACGGGTAAACAATCCAAAGATTAATGGGTTGCGTGTCATGCTCTTGTGTCCGAAATCTTTAGCTACGATAGGCAAAAGCCCTCCGGGATTAGAAACCTCTACTCGGTCATCAAACATTTCTATTGTAATGGTTGCTCCCTGTTCGTAATAATCACGATGTGAGAGAGCGTTAATAATGGCTTCTTTAAACACAGTAAGAGGAATTTCCCAAATTTCTTCTCTTGGTCCTGCTCCCTCAATTTTATAAGCTACTTGCAGTTTACTTTCTAGCCATGCCATAGCCTGCAAATATTGTTGGTATAGTGGACCGCCAAAGGTTTTATCATCAATGATATATACTTTGGTTGTTCCTTTGAAAAGGACACATCTTGTTACTGCGTGTGGAAACTTTCGTTCAGGTTGTTTCCCAAAGAACATGGCTGCTCCATTCTTGGCTACTCCGTTATCCGTAAACAGTTCCAAATTCTCAAATATCTGTTTGTTGGCAGTCGATGGACTTAGCTTTGCTTCCGTGCGAAAGTCTTTTATCGCTTGTTCATCTGCATCTGTGTAAATGTTGAACCACGAACAAGGGATAGCATCAAAAAATATTTTGTTGCATTCCTGAAAGAAACTGCGCATTTCTTCGACAGTACGAAGTTTCTGTGAGTTTGCTCCCTCACGCACAAAGATAGAACCGGAAAATATATAAGGTTTATCTTTCCCTGATGGAACATCAATTACCCAAACTGTCTTATCCTCGATATTTACCGCATACATATCACAATGGAGAGCTGGAGATATTTCACTGATAGAGCCTTGAATGGCTGAACGTTTGTCATTTTCCAAACCTGTACCAATAATCTGTCCGTTATCATCTACGCCGATAAGCAAATATCCTCCGTCAGCATTAGCGAAAGCGCAAATTTCCTCTGTTAGTTCACGAACTTTTAAAGGTACACGAACTTTAAACTCTACATTATAGCCTTCTCCGCTATCGATAAGTGATTGTATGGTTTCTGTATTTGTCATAGACATCTATAAATATAATGCAAAAATAGTCATTTCTATTGTTTTAATAACTCTAAAAACAAGGATATATATATGGTTTACTTCAAATTGTTCTTTCTGAAATTAGAGGGGCTGCATCCTCTATACTTTTTGAAAAACTTATTAAGATGGCTTTCATCGGTAAATCCCAATTCTTCAACGATTTCACAAATTCTCATTTGACTATGTAATAATCTATTTTCTACTAACTTTAGTTTGTAGTTTAAAATGTATTGCTGCATAGTTTCATTAGTATGTTTTTTGATATATCGTCCTAAATAATTCTCCGAAATGCCAAAATGTTGGCTTATATCTTTTGCTCTGATTTTACCTGTTTTATAGATGTTTGCTTGAATATACTGCAATATGTCAAGCGATTTGTCCTCAGAGCATTCATCCACCTGTTCAGGCAAGAACATTGCGATATTGCGTGCTACCACAATAATAATCGTATTAATTATTTGTGTTATAATCTCCTTGCTGTATAAATTTCGGTTAATATATTCCCTGATAATCGCTTCAATCATGGGTTTCACCAATAGCTTATCTACTTTATTTCTTAGTATACAACCGGGTTGATGATTAGCATGTTGAAGAAT
>ENA-OOWM01000117-OOWM01000117.1-human-gut-metagenome-genome-assembly--contig:-NODE-117-length-13236-cov-2.207040_pt1 | contig 13236 bp, 10 predicted proteins | sample MGYA00241577_ERZ501323 | MGnify/ENA primary metagenome ERZ501323 (study PRJEB25962, sample SAMEA2042982) | human gut metagenome | biome: human gut; feature: human-associated habitat; material: faeces... | reverse complement strand
GTGGCAACAAAAGCTAATGACGATTATACAAAACGTACGAATGGCCCATTAGAATTTGAGAAAGGAGAATGTACCTTCGTTTTCATCACTCCTCGCGAATGGCCCAAAGCGCCATCTTGGGAAGCAGACAAAAATAAACTGAATAAGTGGAAAAGGGTTAAGGTGATAACAGCCGTAGAATTAGAAGATTGGCTATCTTATTATCCTTCTGTCGCTTTATGGGTGGCAGAAAAACTTAACATCTCCCACAGAGAGAAAATTCAGAGTATAGAATCGTATTGGCGTCAATGGTCAACCAACGATAAAGGACAACAACTTTGCTATAGTGTTGCCGTTGGAGGACGCGAGGAATCTGTCAAAGAACTTCTGGAGAAAACAGAAAATCATATAGCAATAGATGTTTGTTCCCATTCTGTAGAAGAATCGCTCGCATTTGTCGTGGCTGCTATATTACAATGCGGAGATGACAATCTTAAAAACAGAGTGGTTATTGCAAAAGACAATGAAACCACAGGCTTATTGGCTTCACAATGTTCCAATATGGTTATTATCTCTAGTGGAGATGATAAAAACATTAATCCAAACGAGAATTGCTTGGTGTATGTTACACATCCATCTGCAAGAAGCAGAAGTGGAGTGTCTATCATTCTACGAACACCAGAGCCTGATGATTTTATTAATGCTTTAAAAGAAAGCGGATTTAATGAAACGCAAGCAAGGCAGCTTTGTTCTGATACAGGGCGAAGCACAGCTATCTTGAGAAGGAAACTTGGTTTTGAACGCAACAACCCTGATTGGGCGAAGCCTAAAAATATCAACCAATTGCTTCCGGCTCTTCTGATAGGACGTTGGCTGAATAATTTGGAAGGGGACAAAAAACTAATTGAAGAGCTTTCTGGGATGGGATATTGCCAATTCGAAAATCTTATTCAGACATTTGCTAAAGGCAACGACAGTCCTTTTGGACTTATTGATAATCTATGGTATGTTATATCTCCATTTGACGCTATAAATTATGCAATAGATTTTATCACACCCCAATACTTGGATAGACTCTCTGTCATTATTGACAAAGTCGCAAATGATATTGATTTTGATGACAAAAAGGCAGCCACGACTGATTCTTTATTTTGGCAAAAACATAATACGAAGTATAGCTATTATGCTAAAGAAGGGTTATTCTTGACATTGGTGTTATTGGCTCTTCGAGGTAACAAAAATGCTCAACTGATTCCGTGGGTCGACGAAAAGGTTAGAGCAATATTAAATACAAACACTTTAGAATGGTGGTTTAGTTATTGCAAACATAATCTGATATCTCTCTTAGCAGAAGCTTCACCTCAGGTTTTTATTCAGAAAATTGAAGATGATGTGATGAGCGATAATTCTATCATCCGTGAGATGTTTCGAATCAATTTTGAGCATACCTCCTTGTGGGGTAATAGTTCGCACTATGGATATGTTTTATCTGCATTGGAAGATTTGGCCTGGTCTGCTGAGAATCTTTCCAGAATTAGCCGAATCCTGTTTGAACTCTCGTCTTTAGGGAAGAAAAAAGGGTATGCTGGAAATCCGTTTGAGTCGTTGTGCAAAATATATTGTCTCTGGATGCCTAAAACAAAAGCAACCATAGAGCAATGTTTTATGGTACTTGAATCCATGGTAGAGGAGTTTAGACCATTTGTTTTCAGACTTTGTAGATGTTTAGTGAACTATAGTCATCAATCACAAAGCATTAATGGCCGTATAATGCGGTGGAGATATTTCGGAGAAGACGTTAAGACCGTGACAATGGATGAGTTTTTGACAGCATTAACAGCTACAGTGAGGATGTTGATAAAAAATTGCGACTATAGCAATGATGCTATTGAATGCATGTTGGAAACAGCGACTGCTCCTGACTTGCCTGCTCATCTTAGGAAAGAAGTCCAAGATGCGATTTCTTCAAATATAGATTTTCTGAAAGGTAAAAATAAGTTCTGTGACAAAATAAGAGAAAAAATATATCATTTTGAAGAAGCTCGTAATTCAGATTGGTGTATAGGTGATGATGAGATGAACTGGCTAAAAAATCTCTTAGAAGCCATATTGCCAGATGATATTATTGAGGCTAACTTGTGGAAATTCAAGGCTTTCTTGCCTGTACATGAATTACATCTGAGAGAGGATGATATACGTAAGTGGACAGAAAAGCAGTTGAGTTTCAGAGTAGCCGCCGTGAAAGAACTGTACAAGCGGATAGGATTCGATGGTTTAAGAAAGATTGCAGAGAAATCTGAAGACAAATATCAAACAGGTCTTGCATTTGCAAAATTCAAGACCACATACCCGATGATTGATTTTGTTATAAACAAAGATTTTGACAATCAACTTTTAGCAGGATTCTTTGTCTCTTTATTCAACACAAACAAAGAACGCTATTGGAAAGTAGTGAGGAAATATAATAATCGGAATGATATTCTTATTAGCATCGGAACAAATGAAGAATTAACTAGATTTGTCGAAACTCTACCAGAAGAAGCTAAGGAAAATTATTGGAAGACCGTATCTGTTTGGTGCTATTCTGACGATACACTGAACATAATGGCAGAGCAACTGCTTAAAGTGGGTAGGTCTGGCGATGTATTATCTTTGTTGTGCCGTATTAATTATGGTGGGAAGGACATTCCTATTGCACCAGCCTTTAATGCCTTGCAAGGATGGCTGAATAATATTAAAACACCAGAATTTGAGCAGTACAAGCATGATGCAGAAGAAATACTGGAATATCTTGATAAAAATCCAAATGTCAAAGATGAACAAATAGTTAGTTTAGAACTTTTACTTAGCGAAATTTTCCATCTGGATTCTGATTGTCGCCTGTATCATTTTATTTACACAGAGCCAAAAAGTTTGTTAGAACTAATATCATTTGCATACCGTGGAGATGAAGATTTTGACGATAAGACTTATTCTGATTCAGAGAGAAACATCGGGTTGCTTTCACTGCGTTTTATCAAAGGCCATGTAAAAAGTTGCCCTGGATTGACAAAAAACGGGACATTAGATGAAGATGCTTTGATGAAATATGCCGATGAATTTATGTCTCTTGCAAAAAGAGAGAAGTATTTTCGTGCTGCAAAGATAGTGTTTGGTCAATTGTTAGGCAACATTCCTGACAGGAAAGACTACCCACAGGATGTTCTCTGTAAACTATTAACGAAATATAGTGAACATGGTCGTGACAAATCAATCCTAAATTCTTTTCGATGCCAGTTCTTTAACAATTGTGGTATGACCTCACGTCTGCCCTACGATGGAGGACGAATTGAAAGGACACGAAGTGAGAAATACAAGAAATATGCAGATAAGACACGCTACACGTACCCAGATGTCGCATCAATCTTCGACTCATTGAGCCGAGATCATGAATATGATGCACATCGTATGGACAATCAAGCTGAATTGGCAAAAATTGGGTATTAAAATATGAGGTGATATTTACATTGACTATTAATAAAAGTAATAGTACTGTATGCTTAATGGGTTCAACGGCAATATGCAATCTTTCAAATTCTGCGTAAACAATGCGTAAACAAACGGTTTCAGTTAGGGGTATTTAATGAGTCTTATAGAGGATAGCGAATTTTGCAACTAACTGATACTCAATCAAGATTGGTTAAGCGAGCTGTCACGAAATATCATCTTATCGTTCTCATAATCTGGAGGTCCCTGGTTCAAGCCCAGGCTGGTCCACAAGCTAAAAGGCTGATTCCTAACGGAATACAGCCTTTTTTGTTTGCAGATCCTCCAGATATAAATCTGTTGTTCTTGGTTGATTTACTCCTAATATATAGCTGTTGTTTCACTATCTGATACCATGCCACTTCCATTTTCTCTGTTTTAGAGGTACGCCATTTCATAAAGTCCAAGTCTTCACTTTGCCGAGTTCCCATTTGCAATGACAAGGCAGTGCCACCTACCAAGAGATAGGATTTGATGCAGTCCAACTTAGAAACAGCTTCAAAAACTTGCAGCGTGTGTGGAGCTAAACCTTTCATGCAAACATTTTAGTAAATTTACATAATAAATTCAGTGTTGATCTCAGAACTTACACAGAAATAATTAGCGTGTTGATAATGAGGTAGATTTACATTTGTTACTCTTGTTACAGGAATCATGAACAGAATTTCTTTCTCTTAGTATAAAATCATGAGCACATTATATACTCTAAAACTGAAAATGTGGATATTACCCTTAAAAAGTAGGATGAAAATTTGTACGAAACGGGAAGATGGCTTTATCTTTGAAGAATATTAAAGATAGCCGGACTTTTTATTTCGGTGGAATATAGAGGTTGTTAGTATAAAAATAAAAAATTAAATTTAGGTTGTATGGTTAAACGTTATGGTTGTGCAGGCATTTTATTGTTTGCAATGGGATTGTTTCCTTTATTGGCACAGGACAATGCTGCGGCTAAAGAGATGGCTATAAAGATAGCCGATCGTATTGTTGCTTCTACGGTTTATGAATTCAAGGATGTAAAAACAGGTAAAGTATACACTTCTTTGGATAATGTTTCTTTAAACCCGGATATGCGTGTCAATAGTAAATATTTGAATTGGCATTACACAAACGGAGTAACAAATATGGCTTTGATGGAGTTGGGTGATAAAATACAGAACCGGAAATATGAGGATTATGTGCTGAAGAATATGAAGTTCATTTTTGATAAGACTAACCAGTCCTATTTTCATCGTTTGTATGATAAGACTTTCCGTGAAGGAGGATGGAGAGCGGTTCCCCGTCTTACTTGGCATATGATTTATAGAAACAAGCGCTTGGATGACAACGGTCCTATGGGGGCTAGTTTGATAACTTTGAACCAGCGTCATCCGGATGATGCTTTCCAAAAATATATTGAAACAACCAATCATCATATTATGGTTTCAGAACCTCGTTTGGCCGATGGAACCATAGCCCGTTTATGGCCTCATGAAAATACAATTTGGGCAGATGATGCGTTTATGGCGGTGTCTTTTATTTCCCGCATGGGAGAGATTACTGGTGAAAAGAAGTATTTTGATGATGCTGCCAATCAGATATTGAATTATACACGATATTTGTGGTGTCCTGAAAAACAGATTTATTATCATTGCTATCATACGGATAATAAGGAACATGGAGTGGCGCATTGGTCCCGGGCCAATGGATGGATTTTTATGGCGACAGCCGATCTGTTGGCAAGAATGCCGGAAAATCATCCTATGCGTGAGGATGTGATAAAGAATTTCCAGATGCAGGCTAGTGGGGTAGCGCGGTATCAAGGGAAAAACGGTTTGTGGCATCAGTTGTTGGATAAAGAAGATTCTTATGAAGAAATTACCGGTAGTTCTATGTTTGTATTTGGCATAGCTAAAGGTGTGAAGGAAGGATGGTTGCATCCGGATTTCATTTATGTAGCATGGCAGGGATTCAAAGGAATGTTGTCAAAAATTTCAGAGAATGGTGATGTGACGGCTATTTGTGTCGGTACAGGTATTATGCCTTCCACCGTATTTTATTATAATCGTCCCACTCAGGAAAATGATCCGATGGGTGAAGGGCCTGTGTTACGCGCTTTGGTGGAAATGATTGATGCGCCTAAATACACGGAGATTAGTGCGAACGATCAGTATGATAGGATAAAATAAGAAAGAGATTAATTTACCCGTTGGCAAGCTGGGTCTAATTTGTCAACGGGTATATGTTAGAATGTTAAATCAAAACGCCCTTCTGTCACTCTTCCTCCTTCAAAAGTTCCGCTGATTATTCTGTTGTTCAAATCAAAGCGGGTAATATTGACAATGCCGTCTTCCAGTCTTTCTTCTTGCTTGTTTCCATCTTTGAAAACGGCGTCGGTATAGATGGTCTGATCATTATCCATCTTTTCAATATCACTGTAAACGGTGATATTTTTTTCTTTCGGGTCAATGATATTGAAAGAAATAGACGTATTGGTATCTACCCAAACGTATACATGGACTGTTGCTTTTTCATCTTCATTATAAGCAGGATAGTAGGATGCTTTATGGTCCGGCCCATAGCGTTGTCCTGTATATATCCAGCCGTCTATCAGACAGCCAAAGGTATTGGCGCCTGTCTGAGTGGCAGGTGGCATGAGAGTAGGATCTGCTGAAAAGTCTTCTCCATTACAGGCACAGCATAACGCGACAGTTAATACTATTGTAATAAGATATTTAATCATGGTCTGAATCTTTTAAAAGTGATAGTTAATACCTGCCGAGAAAGATAATTGAGAAATGTCATCCGAACCGTTCATCGGATAATGTGGTTGTACCATCCATTCTTTATGATGATAGCGGACGGAATATTCACCGGAATACGCCAGGATATAGCTTATCCTTGCACTGATCCCCCAATGGGTGAAAAGGTGGTATTCTCCGCCTACTCCAAAGTTTGCCGCCCATTTGTTCATGGATACTTTTCGTGGTTTATCATATACCATACTGTCGTCTTTATATAACTGGTATCCGGTTCCGGTAGTAAAATACCAATCGAATTGTTGTTTCAGCCAATGCAGGGAGAACTGTGGAGCAAAATAGTGTGTTTGAATCTTGTCTGTGGTATTTGTCGTGTTGCCTGTATACCGGCTGCCTTGATAAAGTATTCCGAATCCGGCTCTAATGGCAGGCTTGTTTCCTACCAGGTAAGTATAACTTCCTGACCAACCTATGCCGTTGCGCAAATTCGAGGAATATCCTGCTATTCCTATCAGCTTTCCGGTGTAGAGGGTAGGACTTGTCTGAAAGGACAGAACGGATCGTTTGTCAGTGCCGGATTGTGCATATAGCGATGTTGGACACAGCAGCGTGGCTACTATAATAAAATATAGTTTGTTTTTCATGGTCATTGTGTTTATCTAGGTGGGTACAAAAATAATAAATCATTGGAAATAACAGCATTAATAGTTTTCTTATTTTAAGTAATCCGTGAAAAATGTGATAGATTAACACTTTCCTGCCATCTTTATTCCATTCATTCTGTTTTCTTATGAAGATTATTCACTTTAAAACCTTATAGTTTATGAAACCAGTAGAATCAGACCGGTTGGATGCCGAAGAGCGTAGAGAACTGAGCAGTTCTGATTTCGGAATTCCTGAAGAGCGTGCTTTCCCGATGCCCGATGCGGCACATGTGCGGGCGGCGGAAGCCTATTTCCGTTATGCTAGTGATGATCAGAAGCCTGAGTTGGCGAGGAATATACTGGAAAAAGCGGCTGAATACGGAGTGCGTGTAGAGAGTCCTGTGGTGCTGTCTTGGGCCGGGAAATAGTTGTTGTATAATGATTTGACCTTTTGTGTTGCTGAATATTGTGTAAATGTAGGTGCCGAATCGTGAAGGAAAGTTATTATTTAAATATTTTCCTAAGGAAATTTGTTATATAGGAAAGTATGGAATATATTTGGAAAAAGTTTCCTGAGGAAATAATTAAAGGAGATAACATAACAGAGTCCGGTTTTAATTATGAAGAAGAGTATGAAAAAAGAGTTTATAAAAAGGTATGGATGGACATTGCTTGGTATTGTGGCAGGAATGGTAGGAGGATATTTGTATTGGCGGTATGTAGGTTGCACCACTGGGACTTGCCCTATCACTTCTTCTCCTGTCAACAGTTCCATTTGGGGGGCGGCAATGGGGGGATTGTTGCTCAGTTCATTTATGCCGGAGCATAGAAAGATAAAGAAGGAGGAATAAGTATGAATAAAACGATTTTATTTTTTTTAGCCCTTGTGCTGGCTGCCACAACAGCTTGCGGCAGAGGAAGCAGTAATAATAACCCTGTAAAAGAAGAAACTATGGCAACAGAAGGAAATGGAAAGGTCATACATTTGACTAAAGCTGAATTTTTGGCGAAAGTATATAATTTCGAGAAAAACCCGGAAGAGTGGAAATATGAAGGTGACAAACCGGCTATTGTGGATTTCTATGCTGACTGGTGTGGTCCTTGCAAAATGGTAGCTCCTATTTTGGACGAATTGGCAAAAGAATACGATGGCCAGATTGTGATTTATAAAGTGGACACGGAGAAAGAACAGGAACTGGCAGGCGCGTTTGGTATACGGAGTATTCCGTCCATTCTGTTCATCCCCATGGAAGGAAAGCCGGAGATGGCACAGGGGGCTATGCCCAAAGCGTCATTTAAAAAGGCTATTGATGAGTTTTTATTGAAAAAATAAGTACTTTTGTGCAATAGCATCAAGAAGAAAGAGCAATATGGAAACTTTATGTAAAATAAGAGATCTCTATCGCGCTATTGCAGAATTTGAAACACGGTTTGAAAAGGCGCACCACCTTTGTCTGAACGAAGGAATGTTGCTGTGCTGTCTCTCCAGAAAGAAACGCCTGTCCTCGGGAGAGATAGCAGAGCAATTGGGGCTTTCTAATTCGAATACTTCTAAGGTTATCAGATCTGTAGAGGATAAAGGCTATATAGAGCGTAATTTGGGAGATTGTGACAAACGCCAGATGTATTTCTCGCTTACGGCGGAAGGAAAGAAAATACTGAAGGAGATGGAATGCTGTAATATTGAGATTCCTGAGTTACTGAGGTCTGTATTATAATAGTAAGAAAGATACCGCTGTAGATGAAGTCTGTTTTTATTTTTATATCATTGCTGATAATGCTCTGTCCCGCTTTCTCGCAAAGCAGGATGGAGCATTATCTTGATTCTTTGGGATTGGTGAATGTAGGCCGGATGGACCCGACATTGAAAATAGATTTGATGTATACCCGTGCCGACAATTTTACCGGGAAAGTCCTTTATGAGGATTTGCAGGAGGCCTATCTTCATCCTGAGGCTGCCAAAGCCTTGTTGCAAGCGCAAAAGCGGTTGAAAGAGTTGTATCCCGGTTATTCTCTGATTATTTATGATGCCGCCCGTCCCATGTCCGTGCAGCAGAAAATGTGGAATGTGGTAAAAGGTACTTCCCAAAATATATATGTATCCAATCCGGCCCGGGGAGGAGGGTTGCATAATTATGGTTTGGCGGTGGATGTGAGTATTGCAGATGAAAAAGGAAATCCTTTGCCTATGGGGACCAAGGTGGATCATTTGGGCAAGGAAGCACACATAGATACCGAGGCGGCAATGGTACAGCAGGGAATCATTACAGCGCAGGAACGGAAAAACCGTTTGCTGCTGCGCCGGGTCATGACGGATGCGGGTTATAAACCTTTGCGCAGTGAGTGGTGGCATTTCAACTTCCGCAGTCGTGAAGAGGCAAAACGGAACTATAAAGTAATTAGATAAAGGATGGAAATATCAACAAAAACACTCCATTTCATCGAAGAACACAGAGAGGACGATACGCGTACACTTGCTTTGCAAAGTAAGAAATATCCCGATGTAGACATGGCGGCAGCTGTCACACAAATTGCCGGACGGCAGGTGGCGGCCCGCAAGATACCTTCATGGTATCCGGTTTCTGCATTATGGTATCCCCCTCATTTGTCTATGGAGCAATGTTCTTCCGAAGCAACTGCTTTGTATAAGACCTCTTTGTTGGAAGGCGATACTTTTGCCGATTTAACCGGAGGTTTCGGTATTGATTGCAGCTTTATCTCCCGGAATTTCAAGCAGGCTGATTATGTGGAAAGGCAGTCAGGACTTTGTGAGCTGGCTTTGCATAATTTCCCTTTGTTGGGGTTGGGGCACATTCGGATACACAACCGGGACGGGGTATCCTATTTGCAGGAAATGCTTCCGGTAGATTGCTTGTTTTTAGACCCTGCCAGAAGAGACGGACACGGTGGAAAGACGGTTGCCATCTCTGATTGCGAGCCGGATGTTACTGTTTTGGAGCCTTTGCTGGTTGATAAGGCAAAGAAAGTGATGGTGAAATTATCGCCTATGCTGGATCTGTCATTGGCATTGAACGAGTTGAAAACAGTTCGTGCGGTACACATTGTCGCTGTGAATAACGAGTGCAAGGAGTTATTGCTGATACTGCAAAAAGAGTCCGTTTCATCGGAGGTAAGCATCCATTGCGAACATATTGCAGGCAACGGGGAGAGCCGGCATTACACCTTTACCTTGAAGCAGGAAAAAACATCGCCCTGTCTTTTGGCCGATGAAGTCGGAACTTATTTGTATGAACCGAATGCCGCTATACTGAAAGCCGGTGCTTTTCGTTCTCTCACACAAACCTATCCTGTGGCGAAACTTCACCTCAACAGCCATTTATATACCTCTGTTTCTTTGGTTCCGGATTTTCCGGGACGTCGTTTCCGGGTTGAGGCCGTATCGGGTTTTGGAAAAAAGGAACTGAAAGCGTTCTTGATGGATATGGATAAGGCGAATATTACGATCCGCAACTTTCCATTATCGGTTGCGGAACTTCGCAAACGTTTGAAACTGAAAGAGGGAGGAGATGATTATATCTTTGCCACTACCTTGTCCGGCGGGCAGAAAGTCTTGATTAGAGGGAAGAAGTGTTAGTTTATAATCAGTTTGTAACCTATTCCCCTTACATTCACAATCCGTATGCTTTGGTCTTTGGACAGTTTATGGCGTAATTTCGTAATAAATACATGCAGGCTGCGTGAATTGAAGAAGCTGTCATCTCCCCATAGCTCCAACAAGATGCTTTGGCTGTTCACCACTTCATTCCGGTTCTCACACAGGCGTTTTAGGATTTCCGATTCCCGGTGGGAGAGTTCTTGTATGTTCCCTGCAAAATCCAGTTGTTGGGTGACGGAGTTGAACTGATATCCTCCGATGGTGTAGGTATTGGTTATTTCTTTTTCCACAAAAGCTTTGTGCATCAAGGCTTTGAGGCGTACAATAAGCTCCTGCATGCCGAATGGTTTTTTCAGATAGTCATTAGCTCCCAGTTCAAATCCTTTTACTACATCATTGATGGCAGACCGGGCGGTGAGGAATAATACCGGGGTTGCTTTATCCGATTGGCGGATGCGGCGTACCATTTCAAAGCCATCCATACGGGGCATCATGACATCGGCTACCAATACGTCCGGTTTCTGTTCGAAAAACTTTCTTAAGCCTTCTTCACCATCTCCGGCGGTAGTAATGATAAAATCCTGTTCTTCCAGTGTGTCCTTGATAATCATGGCAAGAGTCTGTTCATCCTCTACTAATAAAACGTGTATCTTTTCCATTTGCTTATTCGGGAATTTTAAGTGTAAAGGTACTGCCTTTTCCTGTGCTGCTTTCCACGGAAACAGTTCCTTTATGCTGTTCTATCATTGTTTTTACATAATAAAGTCCTAATCCATATCCTTTTACATTATGCAGATTACCGGTCGGAACCCGATAAAACTTATCAAACAGATGTTTTTGTCTGTCGGCAGGAATACCTATTCCTTTGTCTTGTATCTTTAGCATCACATAAGCGTTACGGTCACCGTTGCATGGATTGTTGCAGCGTATTGCAGAAATGTAAATATATGCCTTTTCATCGGAATATTTTATAGCATTATCTATCAGATTGCTGATCATGTTATACAGGTGCAAGCGGTCTGCACGTAGGGTTATGTTTTCTTCCATAATGAGTTTGAACTCAGTCGGCTTATCAGCTTTCAATCTATGTTGGCTGATCAGATTTTCCAACATAGGCCTCAGTTCGACAGGTTCATAGTTCAGACGGAAGTTCTTCCGTTGCTCCATACTCATGGAAAGGATCTGTTCCACCAGTCCGCTGAGCTGTTTCAGCTGGGTTTGGATAATCTGAAGATAGTTCTGTCGTTTCGTCAGGTTTTCTGCTCCGTTGAAGTTCAGTAATGCATCGTTGGCGGCGTAGGCTACGGCTATCGGAGTTTTCAGTTCGTGAGTAATGTTATGCGTGAAGTCCTCTTTCATTTCTTCTACACTTTTCTGCCTTAAGATGATACGGATAAGAAACCAGAATGATACCCCCAATATAATAATGATAAAGAAAGAGGTATAAAGTATCCCCTTCATTTGTTGCAAGACGATGGTATTTGTCGGTTCCACCCATAACCGGTATGCCATTTTGTTGTACAAGTCATAATTGTAATAGTAGCTCACTGCTTCTTTGCCCGGCCTGTATTTTTGAGGTGAGCTGAGTCCTTGTACGACCGTGCTGTCTTGACGTAAATTCACTATTTCGATGCGGTGAGGCAGGTAGATGATTCCGCGCATGGCAAGTGTCCTTGTAAAAAGGCTGTCGAAAGTGTGCAGGTTGATTTCCGTGAAAAGGTCCAGCTGGCTGTGGATACCCCGTTGGAAGTATTTGGTGAGCAGTTCCAGTGTACCGTTTTTGTCGATGGTAGTAGATACCGGTTCATTGATTTCCAGACCAAATCTTTTTTGCTGTTTGAAAGGCTCGGTTTCTATAACTTTGGTAATCAAAGCACTGCTGTCCAGATTGATACTGGATTCGATATAGCCATTTATGGTTTCGTTGCTTCGTTTCACGGAATCGCACCGTTCCATCATTTCATTGTAGTCACTCACCTGTAATGTTTCTATCAGGCAATTGTCCATATCCTTCTTCATCGAGGTGTATAATCCTGTCAACCAATATGCCTGATAGGCAAAGACGCCTATCAGCGAAAGGATAATCAATGCGGCTATGGCTTTAAACGGTATCTTCATGGTTTGGCAAAAATAGGTACAAAATAAGTATTCTCTTTCTTTTGATAACACTAAATAAGACTTCATAAGCCGGCGGTAACACATACGGCACATTTTTCACCTTTACTTTGCATGGACATTAAAAATAAAACGATGATGAGGACAGTGATTATCTTTTGTTTATGCTTGTCGGCATTTGCGGCACAAGCGCAGAATGATGTGAATTATGCCTATATGGACAGCCTTTTCCAACAATTGCCGGAGGTGTTGGTCAAAGGGGAGCGTCCGGTGGTAAAGGTCGAGCGGGGAAAGCTGGTCTATGACTTACCCCGTATGGTAGAGCGGCTTCCGGTGAATAACGCCTACGAGGCGGTAAAGGAACTGCCCGGCATCGTGGAACAAGATGGCAATCTCACTTTGGGGGGGCGCAGTATTACTTTGGTAGTAAATGGAAAAGTAAGTACACTGGACAAGGACGATTTGAAGTCCGTGCTTCAGAATACCCCTGTCAGTCGTCTGGAGAAAGCGGAAATCATGTATGCTGCTCCGGCACGTTACCGCATTCGTGGAGCCATGGTGAATGTTATTCTAAAATCGAATATCGGGCAGAAGCCTTCTTGGTCCGGTGAAGTGGCGG
>ENA-OOWM01000114-OOWM01000114.1-human-gut-metagenome-genome-assembly--contig:-NODE-114-length-13421-cov-3.523268_pt1 | contig 13421 bp, 11 predicted proteins | sample MGYA00241577_ERZ501323 | MGnify/ENA primary metagenome ERZ501323 (study PRJEB25962, sample SAMEA2042982) | human gut metagenome | biome: human gut; feature: human-associated habitat; material: faeces... | reverse complement strand
GAGATTTTAATGTCTGGTTATCCATTTTTTCATCCTTTTAGGGGATGAACGGATATAAAATTGCGTTTTTAAGGCCTGGTTTTATGCCTTAATAAGCTGCCGGAAAGTGAACGGGTATGCTCCGGAATATGCAGTAAATAATTCAGAAGCTTTTCTATTCAAGAAAACGAATGAAACGAAGGGCTTCCTATTCTGTTTTAAGTTATAGGTAGAGGTCTAGATTTTTCACTAGCAAGCTCTTTGCTTGTTTTTTATATCCAATAGCTTTCTCATAAAAAGTTGTTTTTTCAATTGTATTTATGTATATGTTAATCCTTGTTAAAATCTTAAGGTTTTTACTATTAGATTATTCGGTGCTCTTAACACTTATTTAGAGATTCAATGAAACAGCTTTCGTTCTTATTAATATAGGCAGTAATTATTTATAATTTCTTCGTTCCCATATTGAAGCTATAACGATAGTTTATAATTATTTGGACTTGGTATGTTTATATTAATTGGACTGTTTGCGATATCTTGTATAATAAAAATTTTCTTTACTTCATTCATTAGTAAATAAGATTATCTTATTCTAGATTACAAGACTAAGGTATATCGAAAATTTTTGAAGTGCTAAAGAAAAATAGTTATTTTACTCTTTTTAATTAATGCTAAAAGAAAAATCTGTTATATGATTAAAATAAAAAACTGATTTTAAATAGACTTCTAACGATTAGGCATTGGGTATGCCATGTTAAATTTTAAATATAAGCTGTGCATAATGTAGTACTAGAATGAATATTAATTGGCTCATACTTTCTCAATATACTTTTTGAAAGGTAACATTCCTTCTTCTGTATGTAAAAGAGAAATTAGTTTACTTATATCACAACGTAAATCCATAGCCTCATTCTCTCGATAGGGGAGAGCTCCATAGTTAATTATAGAGGATGAATTTAGGTATTTTTTGTAGAATTCTATAATCTCCCGTAGCGAGATACTGATTCCACTGCTTATATTAATAATTTCCCCAATAACATTCTTGTAATGTTTTATGATATCTTGAATGTAATGAACAAAATCTTCAATGTATATAAAATCTCTTTTTTGTTCGCAAGGTGAAACATTGAGAGGCTTATTCTCGCGTAATTGTTTTATGATATACGGAATAAACTTGTTTTCATTTTGTCCTGGCCCAAATAAATTTCCAGGACGTACTACTGTTGCTGGGAAATTATAGTTTCGGTACAACATTAGAGCTGTATTTGTTGTTAATTGCTTTATTAAGGCATAAGGAGAATTTGGCTTTTCCCGATTATCTTCTTTAAATGGTGAGCCTTCTGAACCGTATTCTTCAGAACTTCCAAACTGGATAAATAGTTTTAATGTTTTATCTTCTTTGAATCTTTCAAATAAGTTGAGCAGTACTTTTAGATTAGAAGATATTAATTCATCGAATAAGGATAAATTACGTTCTGCTGTAACTATAGAAGCTAAATTTATTATGTAATCAGGAGTTGCGTAACAATCTGATATTTTTTCAGTTGCTAAGTCCATAGTTACTGTTTGTATTGACGGGTAATTTACGAAGAAAGTTTCATCGATGTATTTGTCAAATACGGTTATAGAATAATTATGGCAAAGTAATCTTACTAAATTCTTTCCAATAAAACCACTGCCACCAATTAGGTATAGTGTTTCTTTCATTTTTTAATATACTTTTGTATTTGATTAATACAGAGCGAGTAAACTTCCTCTTTGGTATATCGCGAATACCAGTCTACAGTTAGTTCCACGCATTGATGAATATTCATTCTTGGTTCCCATCCTAAAAGGAATTTGGCTTTACTGATATCTAACATAAGTAACTTGGCTTCATGCAATGCATTAGGGTCAGACACATCATTCAATGTGCCGCTACCGTAGCATTTTACAACATCCTGCGCCACATCCCATACCGGAGTAATACTTTCTGTTCGTGGCCCGAAGTTCCACCCTTCACAATATTTTGTAGGTTCATCCCACATCTTTTGTGCCAACAGCATATAGCCACTTAATGGTTCCAATACATGTTGCCAGGGACGGATAGCTTTTGGACTGCGAATATCGATAGGTTTTCCTGCTTCCAGAGCCTTAATACAATCCGGAATAATCCGGTCGAGTGCCCAATCACCACCTCCAATTACATTTCCAGCGCGGACACTTGCCAACGACACATGATGTTTAGTCCCATAATCTGTTGGATTGAAGAAGCTCCGACGCCAGGATGCAATGGCTATTTCTGCGGCACCTTTGGAAGAAGAGTAGGGATCATAACCTCCCATCGGCTCATTTTCGCGATAACCCCAGATTTGTTCTTTATTTTCGTAGCATTTGTCGGTCGTAATCATGACGCCGACTTTTACACTGTCGGTGACACGCATCGCTTCCATGACATTAATAGTACCCATTACGTTAGTTTCGTATGTTTCTACTGGGATGTCATAGCTCAAGCGTACAAGGGGCTGAGCAGCCAAATGAAATACGATTTCAGGTTGGTATTCCTGAAATATTTCTTTCATCCGCTTCCCGTCACGAATGTCCGCACGAATATCTGCTTTTATTTTGTTCCCAATACCAGAAAGTACATAGTTATCACGTTCCGTGAATGGATCTAATGCTACACCAATTACTTCTGCACCTAATTCGTGCAGCCAGATAGAAAGCCAGCTTCCTTTGAAGCCGGTGTGTCCTGTCACCAAGACACGTTTTCCTTTATAGAAATTATTGAATATATCAATCATAATTATAATCCTTTAGGTACTTCTCTTTGCCATTTTTTCCAAGGTGCTTCACCGTTTGCCAACAGCTTTTCAAGCATGGTTTTCTCCCGAATATTATCCATACATTGCCAGAAACCAGTATGAATGTAAGACATTAATTCTCCTTCTTCTACCAATTGCTCCAGTGGCTCTTTTTCAAAAACGGTAGAATCATCCTTGAGGTAGTTAAATATTTCAGGTTGTAATACCATGTAGCCGGCATTGATGGGAGCACCGTCGGATATATTTTTTTCACGGAAAGATTTTACCGCATTATCACCACCAATGTTAAGAATGCCTTTATCCTGTTTTAGTTTTACTGCGGTAAGTGTGGCAATCTTTCCATGACTTTTATGAAATGCTAACAACTCATTGATATTTACATCACAAACGCCGTCACCGTAGGTCATAAAGAAGGGTTCATTGCCCACATATTTTTGAATTCGCTTAATACGTCCTCCGGTCATGGTGTTGTAGCCGGTGTCTACAACTGTTACTTTCCATGGCTCACAGTGATTGGTATGGACGGTCATTTCATTTTTTCCATCACGATAGTCAAAAGTGACGTCACTGTTATGAAGGAAGTAGTTGGCAAACCACTCTTTAATGTATTCTTGCCGGTAACCGGCACAGATGATAAATTCGGTATGGCCATAATAGGCATATTCTTTCATGATATGCCAAAGGATTGGCATACCTCCAATTTCAATCATGGGTTTCGGCTTGAACTGCGATTCCTCAGAAATACGTGTGCCAAAACCTCCTGCTAACAGTACAACTTTCATGGGTTTATTGTTTTGATGCAACAAATTCTTTAATAGTAGAAATCATGAACTCTAACATTTCTGGAGTCATACCTGGATATACACCAATCCAGAACGTATTGGTCATCACAAAATCGGTACCTTTCAAATCACCAACTACACGGTAACCTGTACCTTCCTTGCGCATTTCATCGAATGCAGGGTGTTTCAGCAGGTTGCCGGCAAAGAGGTTACGGGTCTGGATTTTCTTACTTTCCAAATATTCTGAAAGTTCATTGCGAGTGAATCCCGCATCTTCTTTTACTGAAATCAGGAAACCGAACCAGCTTGGATTGGAACCGGCTGTAGCCTCCGGAAGAATCAGCCCCGGAGTACCTTCCAAACCTTCGCGAAGAGTCTTGAAGTTTCTGCGGCGTGCTTCAACGATGTCATCTAATTTTTCCAGCTGGGCACAACCAATGGCAGCCTGCATATCGGTTACTTTCAAGTTGAAGCCAAAGTGAGAATATACGTATTTGTGGTCATAGCCTACAGGCAGTTCTCCGAATTGGCCGGTAAAACGGCATTTGCAGGTATTGTCCACACCACCGATGCACCAGCAATCGCGTCCCCAGTCTCGGAAAGAACGGATGATTTTATCCAATTCTCTGTCATTTGTATAGACTGCACCTCCTTCTCCCATGGTCATGTGGTGAGGAGGATAGAATGAACTGGTACCGATATGTCCCCAAGTTCCTGTTTTCTTGGTTACACCGTCTATGGTATATTCAGAGCCTAATGCATCACAGTTGTCTTCTACCAGCCAGAGATTATGCTTGTCACAGAATGCTTTCACCTCTTTCAGGTTGAATGGATTACCTAATGAGTGAGCAATCATGACCGCTTTTGTCTTTTCTGTGTAAGCTTCTTCTAATTTGGTCACGTCAATGTCATACTCCGGTATGGTAATATCGACAAATACGGGAACCGCACCGAACTGAATAATTGGAGTAACAGTAGTAGGGAAGCCGCATGCCACCGTAATGACTTCATCACCTTTCTTGATTCTTCTTTCACCCAACTTCGGTGAAGTTAGCGTATAAAATGCTAACAAATTAGCAGAAGAGCCAGAGTTAGTCAATGCGCAGTGCTTTACACCCAGCCATTCAGCTAACCGCGTTTCAAACTTATGAGCCCAAGGACCAGCTGTCAGCCAGAAATCCAAAGAAGAATCAATCAGATTCACCATTTCTTCATCATTGAAGTAGCGACCTCCATAATTGACAAAGGTTTTTCCGGGTACAAATTCTTTCTTTTGTCCGTGTACTTCATGATAGTATTCACGAGTGAGTTTGAGAATTTGCTCTTTTAATATTTCTTTTTTCATTATAATTTATTTATATTGTTTGTTACTCTTAGGTTTATAATTTTGTTGTATTTCTAAGCAATAACTAATTATTACTTTACTTTTCTCTAAATCAATTTTGCGGGCAAAAAATATATCTTTATGCCTAATTTTGTCGAGATGTTTTTCTGTTAATATTCCTGGAGAAGGTTGTACAGACCAATCTTGATATCTAAATGTTTTATTACAGAGTTTTAATGATTTATTGTTTGCAAGTATTGTATGAGGTAATATTTCGTCTGACGCAAAGGTATGTTTAAAAGCCTTCATTATGTTTTCATTATTGAAGCTATTTAATAGAACTGAAGCTCCGATTCTATTGATAATCCACCAGCCTTCTCCTCCATAATAGTTTCGAAAAAATTTTCTACGATGTACTCCTATTGCAGTTTGTAATATATTGAGTAATTTATCAAAACGTCTAGTCCATTTTCGCCCACAATTAACGATATCGAATAAGTGATAATGTTCTATTCTGTGCAGTCCTCCATCTTTTCCCCATGATTTTGTATATGGAAGTTTAAAGTAATTGATAAATTGATAGTCTCTATTTTTCTTATCATTGAAGTAGTCAATAATTGTTTGGATAGGTTTGCATATTATATCTGAACCGGAGAGAAAGATGAATCTGCTATTGTTTTCGTCTTTCATAGCTTCACTTAGTAATAAATTCTCAATATGAATTAATCCATTTCCTCCCCAAGAAGCTATATATTGAGAATAGAAATGGATAGAAGATTTTTTGTATGTTGTAGTGAGGTGCTCAAATTTATTAATTGATTGGGGATTTATATGAACGTAAATTGATGTTTGTTCATGCTGAAGCATTGAAATTAATATCTCCAAATACTTAGGTTGGTTATGAGTTGCTATTAAAAATGCTATTTTCATTTATTGTAAATTTTTGGGATTGAAACTAGAAATATAGCCGGCAATAAGCCAAAATATAAAGCAATATTTATCTGGAGTTGAAAGAGGATTTGCTCCAATCATTGTTATCACATAAAATATGACTATGCATAATTCAAATACAAGATGTTTAAAGTAGGATAAGCATTTTATAATGAGAACTGTAAAAAATATAATATATAAAGAAAACCCAATATATCCTTGTTCTACCATGATTTTAGTATATTCTCCATCCATTATGGCTTTTTGTGGGGTAATATCATTTACATAAAATGCGTGTCTTCCAGTTCCATCTCCTATTAAATTATAGGAGTAATTGGCTGCAGAGTACAAATCTAATCTGTTATTGATTAATTCGTCCGGATCTTCTGTTACGGACTGAAATTTACTTTCAATAAATTCTAATATTGTAGGATCAAGTTCTCGAAGAATTGATGATAAAATCAATGTGATGAATACTATCAATAATATTAGTTTTATAAGTTTTGCGAGTTTCCCTTCATATTTAAAGGAAAATATTTGGAATATTATAAAGAATAATAAAACGCATGCAATAGGAGCACGCATCATGCAAAATAGCATAGCTGTTAGATATATAAATAATAGTATTCCATTTTTTTTGGACTTTTCTTTGCATTTGTAAACTTTATAAAATAGAAATGTTACGCATAAAGCGCACATATATGCTATGTTATAAGGTGAGTTAAAGATGGAACGAAGTCGTGATAACTCAAGAACAAGTCCTAAATCAGTTAGGCCTCCTACAGCTTCGGCAGCTTTATATGTATTGTTTAAATACCAGTTAGGTGGTAGAAAATACCAATATATGCCTATGATACAACATATGGCAAGTGGAAATAGAGTTTTATTGAATAAGTTTTCAATGATACACTTGGGATAAGTTCGACCAATATAATAAGCTGCCATATATGCAATTTGTCCAAAAAAGCATCTTAAAATAAGTATCCATTTAAATTCATATGAGTTAAAAAGCCATGTACACATTATCCACATCAGTAATACTATAAAAAGGATGTCTATAGAATTTGATATAGGTAATGTCTTCTTGTTATAAAATGCTGTGATATAGATAATAATTGGAAATATGATAGATTCAATATATCCTTTATTGATAAATTGCATTATTATAGCACTTATACATGCTATTATAAAATACTGTTCAAATAGGAGTCTATATTTTATGCTTATGGTCATATCCTCTCTTTATTATGTCAATGTATTTGTCAATTATATTAGTCCAAACAAATGTTTTATCCTTGTAATTATCTGTTTTGATATTTTGAATAACCTGTGTATATATAATGTCGTTATTATAAATATTCAAAAGTAGGTTACCTAAAGTGGATGGGTCTTCTTTCGGAATGAGCCATCCATTTATATTATTTTCAATAATTTCACTAAACGCTCCTACGTTCGTTGCTATCACAGGTTTGTTAAAGACAAATGCTGTTTGTGGAATTCCGCTTTGAGATGCTGATAAATATGGACAAACTATGATTTTAGATTTTTTTATAAGAGTGACTATTTCATTATTTGTTAACCACCTATGTATTAATATGAATCTGTTGTTACTCATCATATTTCTTGTTATAGAATCATTACCTTTTCCAGCAATAACAACCTTAATGTCTGGAGACAATTTCTTTTCTATTGTTTGTATTGCATGATATAAGGTTGATAATCCTTTATATGGTGTAATATAACCAATGAATAATATATAGTCTTTTGCTTTACTTATCTCCGTAATCTTTGTTGTATCCTTAAATTCGAGATATGAGATATATTTCCCGAATGGTATAAAGTGAACTGTGTCACTAATTACGTTGTTGTTTTCTAAGATGATGTTTTTATTATATTCAGAATGGACTATAATATTTATATTTTTTGATATTGTTTGGGTTACTACTGGAAGTAATTGTTTATTATTGGCTAGATGATTTACTAATACTTCATGGAATGTATGAGTATTGAAAATATGTTCTCCTATATGTACATTGTAATATATAGAAATTGGATCTTGACCAATAACGCATACATAATCATACCTTTTCATTCGTAAGAAATTACAATGTATTTTTACTTGCAGTTTGGATATAAAGAATGCAATTCTATTAAAAATATTTCGTAAATTATATCCACTTGTAATAGTTGATATTATATAGAAATTAAATTTTTTGCTTTTACATTGTTGAAGTCCTGTGCAATTATCAGTGTTAATTTTCCAAACTCCAGGTATTCGTGGAATCTTTTTTACTTGAAAGGCTTCCATCTCATTATTTTGGGTAAGATATATGCCACAATATAAATCTACATGATGGCCTTTATCTAGAAAAGCTTTTGCTAAACTTATTGTAGTCCCTGTAAAATTATAATTGATAATTGCTATTTTCATTATTAAATTTTCCTATTGTTTATTGTATTCTTTTTTTCATGAAATATGAAGCTATAAGACATAATATTGTATTTTATTCTTCATTTTGTAGTAATTATACATTAGGCTTTAAAAGTATTGCGTTGTGTTGTATTATTTTCTTGATGAGGATGGAGTTAGAGAGTCTTTGAGAAATGCTATCGAATCATACTTTAATTGATTTATTTTTAAATTTATTTGTTCCCAATTTATTCGGGTACTACAAATCCGTTCTATAGACGATGGTGAATCAATGATTCTATCTTTAAGATTTAGTTTTTCTAGTAATGAAGTGAATCTATCGCTACCTCTTTCTTTATTTATGTAAATTGCAAATGGTTTGTTTAATATTATACTGAAGACCATACCATGAAAAGAATCAGTAAACACAAAATCCGCATTATAAATACTTGAAATCCATTCTTCAATTCCTGGCAGGATGTATGATTCTTGTTTCCATATAGATTCATTGATAATATGATAGGGTTGCGTATTTGTAAAATGACAAATATTTTTTGTATATATTTGAACGTTATCAGATGTATCTAGTATATAACACAATGTATAACAATGATGCGAAGATAATTGAGATTTACAGAGATTCAAATAATGTTCTTTGGATAAAAGCATTGTAGGGTCAAGTACGGTATGGGGAGAAGGACAATCCCATTGTTGCTTTGCTATAAATATAATGCCACTATCTTCTCTTACAGAAATTGCTTTAAATTGTTTTATTAATCTTCCACAGTTTATCTTTTGCCTCTTGGTATAGATTGGCGATGATATACCAAAAGAAGCTGCATATGCTATCTTTATTGTTTGGGGATCTTTTATAAAGCCTAAGAAAAAATCTTCAATTTGGGGGACATAATCAGGACGCCAAACTTGATCGCTTCCAACTATTACTGCATAATATCTTTGTTTACTTGTTTTATATAGTTTCCTAGATGTATATATGGGTTTTGTTATATTTTTTATATGTTTTTCGACAAAAGGATACATATTTTTTCCTTTATGCTTAAAAATAGTATCTGGATTATAAACTTTTTTTATAATGGCTACATCTGCATGTCTTATTGCTAACAAGATAGCCTTACAAAGCCTAAAAAACAAACGTATAGTTGAACAATTAGTAGGACGTCTATTTATTAGTTCCGGTTCATAGCCTAATTGTTTAAGTATTGTATATAAGGCATATGCTTGTAAATATCCGCCATAGTTATTGTTAAATGGTAATGTAATTATGCCGACTCGTTTCATTTGAGGAATAACAATTTATAAACTTTATTTAATTTGTTTCTTATCTTTGTTGATAGAGATATTTCTAAATGTTTTCTTAGTAAATATGTGATAGCAATTTTGTCTTTGTTAGTAGCAAAATCATTAAAAAAACGATATCTGTTTGGGTGATTATCAATATGGGCAAGAAGGCCAGGATTATAATCTTCTATGTTATTTATGGATTTTAGCTCTGTCGTGCTAATATTTGCATCTTTTAGTAAAAGTTCTCCTTTTGCTGAGTTAGTATAAATGAGGCTGATTCCTTTATCGTCATTTAAACTTGGAAAATAATTATCTATTCCCCAAAAATCAGCAATTGTTAAATCACTGTTACTTTTTCCTGCTTTTGCATGGCAATTGTAACAAGAAGGTCTTAATGTAAGATTGGCTAGGAAAGCCTTCATGTATATATTGCTGTGATAGCTTTCCTCGTATATATGTTGTGATTTATCATTACTGGTATATTCTAATAAGAAATTAAAATTTTTCCATCCTCTGAGCTTGTTACGAAAATAAATGTTTTGTATTTTATTTATTTTCTCTTGATTTATAAGTTCTTGTAAGTAATATTTCCAAATTAGTGGACTTGGAACACCATGGCATATAAAATCTATTGTATATAAATTAGGATAGTCTTTCTTTAAGAAGGATTTTAATCCTGCGATTTGGCATGGGGTCCCAGTAAATAATACAATGTTTCCTGTCTTCAGAAATTTCTCAGTTTGATTGTATGCATTGTCAATTGTAGCTTGTATGTATTTTGAACCACGAAAATAAGCTAATTGATTTATTGAATTTGTGTAATCAAAGACTACTTCCCATTTATTATTGAACTTGGCTCCAAAAACGAGTCCACCCTTGTCTATAATTTCTTTTGCAACGGCAGAAAATATACCACCAGATGAACTTTGAATCCTTATTTCTTCATTATTAATTTGTCCGGCATATATTTTTAAAGGATTTTGAGGTCTTTGTGTATTTAAAATAGGGCATACTTTCTCACATAAATTACAGTTTATACATTGAGCCTCGTTTATTTGTGGATATAAGAAGCCCTCATTATCCCTGTGCATTGAAATGCAATTCTGAGGGCATCTTTGAGCACATGCAGAACATCCACAACAGTCTTGTTTATTTACAATTTTTATCATTTTATTTGATAATCAGTCTTTTAGTAATTCGTTTGAGGAACTTAATAAATGTGTAATATATCCTACATTCAAATTGTTTCTTGAGATCATTCACTAAAGCTGGTGAAATATTATTTTCTTTACAATACTTATACCATTTATAGAATAAATCTCCGTCATGGAACTGTATTCCTAATTCCATTCTATCAATAGCATACTTTTCATCTATTAGTCTATGGTATAATTTTCTATCTGATTCCGGCATCATAATAACTTGGTCTAGAATATATTTTAAGATTCTTATATATTCATCGATTGATGCGATTTTTTGTTCCAAAGTATTATTGCTATGAGAGATGCTGTCAGGTCTTATTACATAGTATAATAGCGGTTTTTCTATAAAGCCTCTATTGTATTTATAATATAATGGGAGGAGCATTTGCCAATTAGGTCCAATCGGTGATGGATAAATTTCCCTTGTAGGATTTACTGCATCAAACATGCTCATTCTAATCATATGGCATGCAGCTGTAAAAATAGAATTTGTTAATAAAGACTGTACAAAATGATTCCTATCAAACCTATTAGGATTATGATATGATAATACACCTTGTTTTTTATTAATATTGTCAATATTCACTAGCCAAGCATCACTAGTTACTACAGCACAATCGGGGTGTTCCTCGAGGTATTTTACTTTTAATTCAACTGATTCTGGAAGTAAAATATCATCGTATTCCGGCCAGCAAAGATATTCTCCTTTTACATATTTTAAACCTTCATTAATGGCTGATGATACTCCTCCGTTTTGTTTATAAATATATAGAAACTTAATACCTCTTTCTTTAAACTTTTCTTTATAGCTGAGTACTATATCTTTAGTCCCATCTGATGAACCATCATCAATATAGATATATTCTAGGTTCTGATAAGTTTGATTAAGTATGGAGTCAAGTAAGTTATGTATAAAATCTTTTCCATTCCATCCTGGAGTTATTAGACTGACTAGTGGATTCCTATTCATGGCGTTTTAGTTTCTTTTTAATGACATTTAGAATTATAGATTGTTCATTTTGGGTTAATCCTATACTATAAATTAATAGCACTGTGATTACAACTTGAATGAATGCTGCCGTTATAAATGAAATGATACTATTACCTATAATAAGGAGACTTATATAGTAACATATGGTAAATCCTAATATAGAACAAATGCATGTGGGTTTTATAACATTTAACAGATATTTTATTATTTTTAATTGGATCATTTTCTTAAGGAACATTAGTCTAACAAATACAAGAATTGCCTCGATAATTATACTTACTATTAGCACTGAATAGGCAGGGAATTTATTTTGATATAGTATATAAGCTATTGGTAAATTTAATAGTAATAATGAGCCCATTGTTATTTGATAGTACTTTATTTTTCCTGTTGCTTGTGCGGCAATACTTAGTATTCCAGATAGAGAAACAATCAAAGAGTTTATTAATACTAGTTGGGTGAAAATTATAGTTTCATTTGGAACTTCTCCTAACCATAAGTGCAATAAGTATTGTAAATTGTAAATTAGCGGGACAGTTAATATTAATAGAATGAAAAATGATAATTTGCTTCCCCAAAAAATATATTTGTACATTGTGTCTAAATCATTTAAAGAAAATGATTTCACTATCTGTGGATTCATTGCTGTCTGGAAATTTGAAACAAAATTTCTTACAACTGTATCTATTTGATAGGCTATCCCTCTTGCAGCATTAACTGTTGTGTTGAAAAAAATATTAATTATTATATTGATACCTTGTGAGTTGGCTACAGTTGCAAGACTACCACATAAAGACCAGGTTGCATATCCACAGATTTCTTTTAGTATTTTTTTTTCTATGATATATTTAAAATGGGTTTCTTGGTATTTTCGGCAATATAATCGATAAATTATTTGGAGAGTGACGGATACTAACATTAAACAAATAGCATATATGATAAGCTTATCATAAGCTACTATATATATGACCATGCACAATAATAATTTTAAAATTGCTTCTAAAATACCCAGATAGGCAAAGATTTTCATATTCTCATGTGCAATTAACATCGCATTATACGGCACACTTATGATAGAAAATACGGTAGAAACAAGTGAGCATTGGAATACAACGTTAGCTGCAAAATATCTATCATTAGGTATATTCATAATCTCGTTTAGGAACCATACTCCAATAATTTCTCCTATTATAAAGACTATACTAGCTATTATGTAATGTAAAATCTGTATTTGGCAAAAAACTTTTTTCAGCTTATAGATATCCTTTTTCGCTAATTCGTATGATAAATATCTTTGGGTCGCATTGCTCATTGCAGAATTTAAAAATGATAACATCATTACAAAACCTGCCACGACATTATATAAGCCAAAATCAGATGCACCTAATGCTTTAAAAATGATTCTCGAAGTATATAATGATATAATCATTAATAATAGCATACGTGCATATAACAACAATGTATTTTTAGCTATTTGTTTATTCTGATTGTTTGTCAAATCTGTAGAATTTAAGTATGTTTAACCTTGACGCACTATAATTTTATGTGTAAATTATCGTTAGATAGAGGTTTTTATGTAAACTTCCAATTTTAGGGTAGCCCCTTTTAGACGGGCGCCAGTCGGCACCCGTCTAAAAAAGAATCCACAAATTTAACGATTATTATTTGCATATTGTCATGGGAAGAAGGTTTTCGTA
>ENA-OOWM01000109-OOWM01000109.1-human-gut-metagenome-genome-assembly--contig:-NODE-109-length-13758-cov-1.918558_pt1 | contig 13758 bp, 9 predicted proteins | sample MGYA00241577_ERZ501323 | MGnify/ENA primary metagenome ERZ501323 (study PRJEB25962, sample SAMEA2042982) | human gut metagenome | biome: human gut; feature: human-associated habitat; material: faeces... | reverse complement strand
ACGTCCCGTATATGCTCAAAATGCATCCGGCAATCCTTGGCAAACTCTTTCTCTTTGGACGGGTCACGTAGTTCGGCACAAGCAGCCAGTTCAATGGGATACTGCCGGAATGCCTTCTTCATACAGTCTATATAGTCCGGCTCCTCCTCACCTGCATGTATCCATTCATCCAGGAACAGATTGGCTATATTTCCCAACAGCAAAGGGCGGGCATTATCAATCGGCACCAGCCGGCTCAAAAAATAGTTTGCCGGATGGCTGCCATAATCCTTGTAACATTCCGCCAGTGAACTGATATCTATCAAATAATCCGGTTCCAATACGATAAAAGAAGGGGTATAAATTCCATCCCTATCTACAGAAACATCCAGCAGATTAAGCTGGGCATATCGCCAAAGTTCCTTTATGGTTTCTTCAAATTCATGATTGATACCGGGTTTATTATAAACAACCCGTATAGGTTCATCAGCTATTACATCTACAGGATGTACATACAAATAGGTATCATCGGCATAATCAAAGCATACACGGATGCGGCGGATGTATTCCATCTTTTCTTTTTTCCCTGAAGATGCTATTTCCTGCTTGGGAAGAACTGAGAACAACTTCAATGGAATATCCTGTGCAAACATCTTCCTATATGCGTATGCCACTGCACGCAAATCACGCAGGAACTCTTCTTTTACAGGAGACTTACGATGGTTCAAAATATCATTGGAAGTCAGACGAAAGGTATGTAACTGATTCTGTTCTTTCAAATCCAGCCCATATTGAGTGGCTACATAATTAATACGGGCGGCCAAATCAGTGGTCTGCAAACTATTCCCTTGTATCTTTTCACGCACCACACGCTCCAATGATTCACGCAATTGCCTGTAACGGCGTTCCAATGGCTGGTTTTCATCTATATAAAGCCTGTATAACTCTTCGTAATACTCTTCTATCTCTTCATTCATGCCGTAAAGATACACAAATTATTATTTATAGAATACCGGCATAATAATAGGATGGGTTTCCCATTTACGGGTCATCGGATTAAATTCCCTCTCTGCTCCCGCTTCAATTCCGAAACTATCCGATATTTTAAATTCCAAAGTGCCTCCGTATGAATTCTGGTTCATAAAAAGCTGTGAGGCGGGAGTCATACCATATCCGTTATACACCGAGTATGTGCCGAACATATTGATCTTCATTCTGTCATTAATGCGAAAAGACAACCTTCCCTTAGCACCTAAATCATTAAAGCGGACTCCATATACATTGTATTTAGCAGCATATACTCCTCCCGTCACGGTTATAAAATCATTGAGACGCTGTGTGTACATCACTCCGGCATTACGTGCCTCACCTATAGAAGGCAACCCTTGAAAAGAATGATAACCACTCAGAATCCCCGTACTATTAATCTGATAAGCACGTCCATCTATATAATCATGTCCGAAAGGATTTCCGGAAAAAATATAAGGGGATATCTTAGGCATTTCTTCACGGGGAGTAAAATCAAATTTTGGCATCCGCAACGTATCAGATAAAACGGGAGGTGTCAACGTAGGAGGTTCGTTTATAAAATCCATACTTTTATCAGCCTCATTCATCTCATTGATAAACTCATTGATTTTATCTTGCCGGATGATGAGCGTATCCTTGTCATTTTCAACCTGAGCTATGCCATGCAAGGAAAGAATACAAAAGAATAAGAACAAGCCAATGCGTTTCATTTGTAAATGTGTTTTTTCAAAATTACAATTTCCGCATTGACTTTTCCCGTTTCATTAAGACTTAATAAGACTTTTTGGCTGTATTCCTTAAAAATGCTATTGATTTACCATAGGAAGTTCCAGCCATTCGGTAGAAATATAATTCTTGCTTGAATCTATAGCAATTAATACCTGGTCATTATCCCGATTATAACTGCCGTCATAGGTAAAAGGAGTAATTTTACTATCAAATTCTCCTATAAAAGAAAGTTTTCCATCTTTAGGACTATACCACCATACTTTCTTTTTTGCGCCACTGATTTTAGTCAAGTCAACAGACATCGGATTTCCGGAGTAATTGTATACTAACAAATAATCCTTTCCTCGAGTCGCAATGGCTCTGTCATAACGATTCCCATTCGTACCGGCAATTACACTTTGATCCGGTACACGTTCAAAATAAGGGAAAGTTAACATCAGATTCTTCAGATATTTCATCTGATTGAAGCCGGGATCCTGCATTGCTTTATACCAAGGTTTCTCTATTCCATCAGCTCCATACCCACCGGGTGTACCCGGTTTCAAGAACTGCATGATATTATTATGTCCGTATGTATGTCCGCAAGAGCCCGCAAAAACAGACCAATATCCATAGCGTCTCACATCACAGTCACGCCAGCGTGGCTGGGCAGGATCATGCAATCCCTGAGGAATACCTTCATAGCTGGGTTCTGCATCCAGAACAGGCTTCAGTGGAGTCATGGACAAAGCCTCTTCTACATAACGCCAATTGTCTTCCTCCAATCCCGTAACAGAAGTATCACCATCTCCTTTTTTCTGGCCATAACGCCTGTGTCCACTTTGGAACATATTCATATCCATCCACTCCTTATTATTCAGATGGGTAGCACTGGATGTACGACCAAACGGATGAAAGGTCATTATATGATTCTCGTCCACAGCAAGAATACTATTCGCCAACGCCTCCCAAATCTCAGTATTCCGGTCAGCATAAGTATCTCCACCGATTACCCAAATAATATTAGGGGCATCTTTATATCGTTCACCTAAAAATCTACCATACGCTTTGGCCTCTTCAACATTCATCTTTCCGGAGCGCACAAGCCCTCCCCAGATACATACCATCGCTATGTAAATGCCGTTCTGCTCAGCTTTCTGAATAATATAATCCATGTGGTCCCAATACCCGTAAACTCCTTTTCTGTCTATATTCTTAAAATTGAAACCATCTATCATGGAATACTGGCCATAGAAATTCATGGCAGGAACTCCATTTATAGTCTGTACCTGCACCACATTGAAACCTGCCTGACGACAATGTTCCAGATAATAAGCAGCCTCATCTCTATTCAGTTTCTCGGGCAACAGCCATCCCGTATCTCCCAACCAGAAAAAGGGAGTCCCGTCCGCATTCATCAGATAACGGTTCTCTTTACTTACTTTCAGTTGTCCATGACTCCAAGGCTTATAAACCGACGATTTGCTCTGTGCTGCTGCCGAAAGCAGCCCTCCTTCCACCATCAGAAGAAGGAATAATAATACTAGATTCTTGTTTTTCATTTGTGCATTCATCTTATAAATTTCAAAAGCCCAAAGTAACTTATTCAAGCAGACAATTCTGGGTAATAACTAGTCTTTTTGAGGGAATCTTTTAGCTTCCTCCGCTTTCAGGTTGAGCAAAACTGATTCGGGAACTTTTATGATAGTACCATGCTTATGTCCTTGCGGAATAGAAATCTGATCGTCAATGGGAGTAAAGTTCTTGAAGTCTTTTGTAGACACGGCTCCAAACCGTCCTTCCCGATAAACATCAAAATAAATCAACCATTCATCACCTACTTTCACGGCACACGGACCTTCAGAGTAAGTCGGTGCAAATTTTACTGACGGATCAGCATAAGGTCCTTCTGCCGATGGCCCGGATACACAGAACAAATCACTGTAACCAGGCTTGCGATTGTCTTTTATAATTAATACATAGTCGTTTTTATCACGCTTTACTATAAATCCGTCAATAGAATTAAATCCCGGATCATAAAACGCCTTTGCAGGAGTAAACGTCTGGAAATCCTTGGTCGTGGTATAATAGGCACGGTGACTTTTATTAGCTCCCAAACTATCGGCTGCCGTATATCTTTCTACAGGAATGGCAGAAGACCAGGCAACGATGAACTGTTCCTTTTCATCATCATAGAAAACTTCCGGTGCCCACACATTGTTAGTCAAAGAGTCTTTCATCACTTTGATTTCGCGTTGTTCACTCCAATGAATCAAGTCTTTAGAACTGGCATAACCAAATCCCTGTTCTCCATTCCAACTGATTGTCCACACTAAATGGAAAGTTCCATCCGGGCCTTGGGTCATGGACGGATCACGCATCATCGAATTGGGAGCATATTTCTGTTCTTCGGTCTGTTTAGTGAAATAATTATAATAAGGAGTCTTATTTCCTATTTCCGGTTTCAACCATGAACCTGCGATACTATCCCAATGATAGCCGTCATAGCTGTAAAGATAATGTAACCCGTCCAATGCCGGCTCACGATGAGAAGTGAAGATATAGACTTCCTTTTCGGGTTTTGTACAAGCTGTAAAAGCCAATAAGGCAAAAACGAAGGAAAAAAACAATTTCATAGCATGCTGTTTTATGATGAATAAACCTTTTCCAACAGGACGAAACAACAAGTATTTTGTACTCTATACTTCTTAAAGTATCAATCCAAATCAATAATAAATATCCATCATATAACAAGATTTATCTCGAGACATAAAATACGAATTATATCCCGAGACAATCCTACATAGAATAATGATGAGAATCAGCCTTTAGTTTCCAAATAAACCAGCTGCGTCTGTAAATACTCTTCCAGCCCATGTTTACCATCCGCGCCGCCGATACCAGATTTACGCCATCCGGCATGGAATCCCTGCATCGCCTCAAAATTCTCACGATTCACATAAGTTTCACCAAATTTCAACGCACGAATCAATTTGAATGTCATATCCAGGTTCTGGGTATAAATAGAAGAAGTCAGCCCATATTCACAATCATTAGCCCAGGCAATGGCGTCTTCCACCTCTGTAAACTCAACAACCGGAAGTACCGGTCCAAAAGTTTCTTCCTGAATAATATCCATCTTTTGGGTACAATTAATCAAAATCGTCGGTTCAAAGAAATATCCTTTAGTACCGATACGATGACCACCGCATAGCAACTCAGCTCCCTGCTTAATAGCTTTTTTCACTTTCTCTTCTACTGATTTCAGTGCATTGGCATCAATCAACGGACCCATATCGAGGTCTGTATACTGATTCGGATCACCCACTTTCACCTGCTTGAATCCTGCCAACAGTTTTTCAAGGAAAGCCTCTTTTATACTAGAATGTACATACACGCGCTCACAGCAATTACATACCTGTCCTGTATTAATAACACGCGAAGCAATAATGGATTTTACAGCTAAATCCAAATCTGCATCCGGCATTACAATACCGGGAGCCTTCCCTCCCAATTCCAAAGAAACCTTCGTCACATTGGTAGAAGCGGCTGCCATAGTCTGTATTCCAGCCTCCACACTTCCGGTCAGACTAACCATACCTACTTTAGGGTTAGCAGCCAATTCATGTCCAATCACCGAACCACGACCGTTCACCAGATTGAATACACCTTTAGGCAACCCAACTTCATCTACAATCTGTGCGAAAACATACGCGTTTTCCGGTGTCAGCTGACTCGGCTTTACCACAATTGTATTCCCCGTCAACAGAGCAGGAGCGGCCTTACGGGCAATCAAGAAAAAAGGAAAATTCCAAGGCAGGATGCCTGTTGTCACCCCAATAGGTTTCTTAAAGACAAATATATTTTCGTGAGGACGGTCACTAGGAATGATTTCCCCTTCATAGCGACGGGCCCATCCGGCCATATAATCAAGGTAATCAGCCGTAAATAACACCTCTACATTAGCTAATCCTCTTGTTTTTCCACCCTCCCGGATAATAATATCAGTCAATTCCTGTTCCCGCTTGCGGATACCTTGTGCAATCCGAGTTAAATAGCCGGCACGTTCAATAGAGGTAAGACTCTCCCAAGAAAGCTGTGCCTTCACGGCAGCATTTATAGCAGCACGTGCATCTTCCGGTGTGCCATCAGGCATTTTAGATATCACTTCTTCCGTAGAAGGGTTCAATACATCAATCCACTTATCGGATTGGTTTTCGATGAATCGCCCATCGATGTACATCTTTAGTTCTTTCATGGTCTTAAATGTAAAATGAGTACCTTATTTCTTTCAATCTGAAATATTCAAGCAGCATTTTACAAATATATCGTTATTTATAAAGCCCCAAAATGTATTTTTGTTCATTAACATGGAAATTTATACACTTTAATTGAACTTTATGAATCATATTTATAATTATTCCTCCATCAACTGCCACAAAAGCTATCTCCTTCTTATCACTAAAACATCACTTATTATATTGTGTAGGCAATACCCCAAACAGTTTCTTGAATGATTTTGTGAAATAACTAGGCGTATTAAAACCAACCTGATCAGCTATCTCAGCAATGGAAAGCCCTCCTTCTTTCAATAATTCGGCAGCTTTACGAAGACGTACATTCTTCACGAAATCAGAAGGCGAGCTTCCGGTGATAGATGTAATCTTCCGGTAAAGAGTAGCACGACTCATGCACATATCCCTACTTAAATCTTCTATGGAATATTCAGGATTACTAAGGTTCTTCTCAACCATATCCAATGCCTTCCTTATTAATTGCTCATCAGATGCTGAAATAGAATTCGCTTCTACTTTTCCTTCTTCCGACAATGGATCTATCTCATGCCTTTGCTCCGGATTTTGTTCCAGTGGCAGAACAGTCTGTGCAACAATGGACTCCCGTAATTTCATATACATCCGGTCCAATCCCCAAACAACCGATAAAACAACAAGCACATAAAACAAATACGCCCAACCTGTTTCATACCAAGCAGGCAGACACTGGATCATAACCGTCAATGTACTCTTACTCCACAGCCCGTTTTCATCTGTAGCACGGACTTCCAGTTCAAATTCCCCCTTTGACAAATCTGACAATCCGATACTATTTTCCCCTGCCGGCAAGGCCACCCAATTATCGTTTCTTTGTTTATAACGATAAGCATATCTTACCTTATTCGTATTCAAATGGTCAAAAGTAGAAAAAAACAATTCCACATTTCTTTCATAAGGAGACAGGCTTATTTTCTTTTGATTATCCACCCCGATTTCAGAAGTGTTATTCATTTCGACGGATGTCAAACGCACAATTGGCTCAGGTATCCTCCTATTTTTTTCATTATAGTGAGGAAAAGTCACAATTCCACCTCGTCCACCCACACTCATTTCTCCCCGAGGACCTTTATACAATGCCTGGAAATCTTCCAGATTTATCCAAGAATCAGCACAAGACATCATAGTAAAGATATGTGTTCCGGGATGATAGACCATCACCCGCTGTGATGTAAGAATCCAAAGATTCCCATCGTCATCCGACTTTATATCCAAAACAGCATCCCCTGTCAATCCACAATCTTTTGTCCGGGAAATAAAATCATTCGTATCCGAAGAATAACTATACACATTGCCCTGTTTAGTACCCACCCAAAGATTTTTGTCCGGAGCGACAGTCAATACCGAATAATTTTCTCCTGTATCCTTTATTTGCAACCGGCTTTCTCCGGAAACTCTCCACAACCCTCTACTTTCAGTTGCAAAATAAACAACTCCTTCATTAGACGAAACGATAGCATTTATAAAACCAACATCATCACAAACTGTAGTCAATCGGCCTTCCTCCAAGCTATACCGGAATAAATGGTAAGTAGTCCCTATCCAAAGATTCCCACGACGGTCATCATGCAAAGCGCGGATACGCTCACCTTGTTTAATGGGTATGGTACATACGATGGATTCAAAAAGCCGGTTCTCCTTATACCGAATTAATATTACCGAATGATCCCTTACCATATAGATTCCCTCTCTATCCGATGGCCTCTCAAAGAAAAAAGAAAGCTCCCTGTCATTCTTAACAACAGACATACGATCTCTTTGAGGATCATAAGCATACAGCCCCAATTTCTTTTGTCTGATCCAATAATAATTCTTCTCTTGAGAAAACTGCATAGGAGACGCGATTACCCCCAAATTTTGCTTTACCCCTTCCATAGACAAAGGAAGCACTTCATTAGGAAGAAAAGAAATAATGAAAGAAGAAGGATAATAACCTGTCACCCATAAATTTCCGGATTGATCGGAAAGAATCTTTGTGAGGATTTTCCTGTCAGCTGATAATAAACGGGAGAGATCCACCTTATCCAAGGATGCATCGGCCGTTATTTTATAGGCATATAAGTTATCTGCCGCAGTCACCCACAAATATCCCTTAACAGAATCTTGTATGATATGATGAAGCTTTCGGGTATCGGAGTTAGAAGACGCATTATCCACTGTTTGCAATCCAAACATTTTGTCCGTATCCTGTGCCTTGGGGTCAAAACGTACAATTCCTTTTCCCCAAGTAGTAACCCAATAATACGGAGTGTTATGATCTTCCGTCATGCTTGTGGGATACTCATCATAGGGCCAAGGATATGAAATAAAAGAGTCCTTTACCTTATCATAGCAAAAAAGCCCGCCTTTTGCTTGAGTTACCCAAACATTCTGTTTCTTATCCTCATAAATAGAATTGACGGTATTCTCCCGTCCTTTCCATTTAAGAATGTATTTTCCAATTCTTTCCCCTGACTCATTGTATCGAAACAAATGCCTGTTAGTCGAAATCCAGATCGTACCATCAGACGTCGCTGTCATTGTAGTTATAGTCCAGCTCTTTATCGTTTCATCAGCAAGCGCCCTTATCTCATAATCTGTTTTTGACAAAATATAGGCGCCACGCTTCGTTCCAAACCATATTTTCCCTTCACCGTCTTCAGTAATACACGTCACACTGTTGTTTTCCAAGATTCCCGGGTTCTTGAAATCAGAACGGAATACTTTCACCGTATATCCATCATCACGGCACAAGCCTCCCCCTTCAGTGCCATACCACATATATCCTTCCGAATCCTGGAAAATACAAAGCAATTCTTTGGTCGGCAACTGTTCCGAATTAGGAAGGTTTCTTACTATCATATCAAATGCTTTGACCGGAACGGCATTTATCCGCACAGTCAATAACAAAATAATGATTGGTAATACTATCCTTCCTATGTTTTTCATATTCTTCACGCAAGTACTCCTGTTGAAAACAAACGAATACAAAGCTAGGAAGAAATTCAAGAACTTGCAACTTGTCGGTTTAATCAAAAAGAAAATGGTTACAATACTTCGGCATCTTTTTACCAAAATTTTAAAATTAAACACTAGGACCGACTAAAGCTGGTTCAATAATACTAAAAAGGTTATTGACTACCCTAAAAGAAAATGAAGAAAAAGTTAGCAATAAACCTTCGATAAAAACAAAATTATCCTGTTAATTCTTTCCCTTATATGCTATGAGCTTGCCTTATATGCAATCGCCCTCCACCGTCAGACCAAGTGGCAAAAAGGAAAAGTTGCCATAGATATGAAATTCACGGACAAACACCCCTATACTGTCCGACCGGAAGGAAACTTTCAACTGCAAAGTATCTCCCGGAGCAGCATGAAACTTGGAGTATCTCGTTTCCGGACAATCCCAAGAAGAAACAATGCAATAAATATGTAAACTGTCACTTCCATGTTTTTATAGATAAAAACGCCACCACTAAAAAAGTCGAACAAATAAATCGCTAAGCAATCTTTTTCATTTATTTCCCCTTATACGATTCCCCCTGAAAAATCCTTCAAAAGCTTCAGCCCTCCCGCAAACCCTTTGCAGAAGGGCGTTCCAGCTGAAGGATCACACCGGGAAAAAGTATCAGGCCGCGGAAGAATCCTTCAGCTTCACCAGCCGGTACACATTGCCATACTCGGTATGAACACGCTGTATCCCTAATGCAACCATCATCCTGCCCAACCGGTTCGGAGTCACCCCACGCATGGCCGCCGGATAATGTTTCTGCAAATAATTGAACAAATCCGTCGTGGTATAGGGCTTGGACAACTCCCCTTCCTGCGGCATCCGGAAACAACGCAAAAACAATTCCTGTTCGGCAGGCATTTTATAAAAATTCCGGTTGCTGTGCTGTATCTCCTTTTCTTCCTCTTCCGAGAACCAGTAACGCTCTCCTCCGGCCAGCTCCGCTTTCAGCTGGGCGAACAGCTGCGCATGATCGGGCGGTGTGCAGTCAATCTTGCCGTCCACTTCCGCACAAAGGAAACGGCGGCTTCCTGTGGGATCAGTCAGCAGGTCCGTCATATTGGACGTACCGATGAAAGAAGCGATACGGGGCAGATGACTGAATGCCGGACGATGTGCCCTGCGGAAAGTCAGTGTGGTCATCTGCATCAGATTCTTCAAGGCAGGCATCTGCCCGGCACGGTACTTGTCGAACTCATCCATATTGATCAGTCCGAAAAGCGAAAGTTTCTGTTCACATCCACTCTCGCTCGTCAGGTCGAACTTGTCTATATAATAAGGTGTAAGTTCCTTGGGCATCAAAATCTTGCAAAAAGAAGACTTGCGCTTCCCCTGCTCACGACTCACCAACATAGGCGCCACCGCATTGGCGCAATCCTGTGCCTGCCCCAGCCATTGGGCGGCAACACCCAGCATCCAACCGTGAAACCCTTTTACCCACATCGGCTTACGCGATATACGCACAGCCAGCGAAGTAACACGATCCACCCCGTCCCATTGAGGCAAGTGGCTCATATAATGCAGAAAAGGATGATAGTTTTCCACCTTTCTGGAATGGAGCAGACGGCTCACATCCTTATCCCAGCAGTTGATGCCACCGGAACGCGCCTCCAGGCAGAATGTATTCAAATCACGTTGAGCCACCATGGCATACTCTTCATCCGGCACCTCTTTCCCACGATACTCCGTCTGTTCAGTGAGAAGATTGTAACGGAAATCATAGCATATGGTCAAGAAGCGTTGCAAGGCATCCAGCATATTCTCCGGCTTCTTGCGCCCCGATTTGCCAAAAGCCGCCTTTTCATCGATAGTTTCTGCCATACCAGCTGTTTCGCCCGCCGCTGGGAGAACAATATCATCCACCGTTTCCGTAGCCATTGAAGGCAACACCCCTTCCGCATTTTCGGTTTGCCCCACCGACTGCCCGGTAACCGGAACCGTGCTTTTTCCCACGCATCTCCTCATTTTCATACTCTTTTTGCACCAACTCAGTAAATTTTCCACTAATTTTTTCATCCTTTTTCATTATTTGGGGTTGTGTAATATCACAAAGATAACACTCAAAATGCCCTTTTACAAGCATTTACCCCACACTACCGCAAAAAAGTGACTAAGCGAAAATAACTGGGAAATTATTCGTTTTTATCAAGACTATTTCATACTTTTGCACCGTCAAGTTAATCGTTTCACTAGAATGATGAAGTTTCATCACCTAAGTGATACAACTTCATCACTCAAGTGATATTATTTCATCACTAAAGTGAAACGATTAAATGAAAAGGCAGAGATTGGGAGAAAATACCGGTGGAATCACTCAAGTTACAGGAACGGAATTCATTTTGTTTGCGCCATTTATAACAGTTGTAATGTTGTGCTTTCTATTGAAATATCCTATGACAAAATGATGAAGAATTTATGAATAAATCAATCATGGTAAATAATTGATTATCAATACTTAATAACTAAATGAAGAATTTGAAGGAAATAATCAGCCAACAGGATACTGTAACTCCTTGTGTTTTGAATCCGTTGTTTTTACGCCACAAATCTTCTGGTCCATTTGCATGCATACATCCCTCTGACCACCAGGTAGCTGATGAGAAAGGCTGTTACGGCCATGCAAATAATGTGTATTATGGCAGGAATCCCCTGAGGCAACAGCGAGGCGAACAAGTCATATCCCATTTGCACGAAGACGAAATGACACAGATAAATGCCGAAGGTCATGGATGCCACTTTTGAAAGAACAGGCGAAGAAGGTATTTTAAGCTTCTGTATACAGACAAAAACAGGAAATGTCATCATAAATACATTGATGCCGCCGAAAAGCCATACTATTTCCAGATAGGCGTAGTTTCCCGGAAAATATTCCTGCATGATGAGGTAGCCGCCGAAAGTGATGGCGTACCCTGTCACAAACATAGGGATACCGATAGCCAGGGTTTTTCTCCAACTCCATTGCAGCGGGTATTTTACCAGATAATGGGCCAGTATCAGATAACCGGTAAATCCGGAAACATAATAAAATGAACCGAATGCATTCCAGTCGCACACTCCCAGGATATCCATATTGCCCCAGTTGCCGATATATCCCAGTGCGGGAGCGGCCATCTTTATGTAGGGAAGGAACAAGGAGATGCCCCAGATGGAAAGAAATAGCTTGATATCTTTCCGGGTAGCACGCTCCAGCCATGCATGGAAGATGGGGATGATGAAGTAGAGCCCCACCAGCATATACAGATACCACAGAGGAGTGGTGTCATAGTTGAAATTGAAAATGAATGTCCAAATCTTCGTGATAGTCATTTCCAGGGTGAAGGCGGACATGTCTATGGTAGGATTGTCTGTCGTGGTGATGTAATTCAGATAAATGAAATACAATACAGGCAGCATGACCGACCAGAAGATAAGCGGGACAACAATGCGGCCGATCCGCTTTTTGTAAAATTCACTCATGCCGTTTCGTACAGGAAACAGCAGCACTCCTGTCATCATTACAAACAAGGGCACGCAACAGCGTACGGCACTTCCCAATGCGCACCCTTGCAGAAAAGTAGGACGGTCTGTGTCAAAACGTGCCACAAAAGGGTCACAGCAATGGGCGAATACAACTAAAAAACAGGCGGTGACGCGTAGTAAGTCTATCCATCCGATGTTCTCTCTTTTATTTATTTCCATATTCTCTGTTGGGCTTATTTTTGTTCAAGCACCACTACTAAGGGACGGTGATCTGATGCTACCGGTTCATTTACTACCTGTGCGGAGGTTACTGTGAAGCCTTTCATGTTCTGTTTCAGTGCTGTAATATAATCAATGGTTTCTGTAGGGGCGGGAGCCGGAAATGTATGCTGGTTTACGTCAGAAAGTATCTGAAAATCCTGTTGCAAGTATTTTATGAATGCGGATTCGGGTTCGGCATTCAGGTCGCCGGCCAGGAAAAAAGGTTTTTTGTGAGCGGCGGCAAAGTCTTTTATAAGCTCCAGTGAGGCCATGCGGTCTTCTTCGGTGAGAGACAGATGGGTGCAACAATAAATGTAGTTGTCGAACTCTGCCATAATCAGCGCACGTGCTTCTTCCCGTCCGGGAAGTGTCATGGTTTTCAGGCTGACGGGAATTTCTTTGGTGAGAAGTCCGATACCATATTTTCCTCCGTCGTAATCAATGGCAGGGGCAAAGTAAGCGTGCATTTGCGTACGTCCGGCTATCTCGCCCAGTACGTATTTTTGTCCGCTGCGGTGGGTCATGCTGTCCAGTTCCTGCAAGGCTACCACTTCGGGGTGGATATGATTGATTACATCGGCTATGCGTTGGAAGTCGCATACATCATCCATTCCGTTTGCATTTTTAATGTTATAGGTCATTAGCCGTAACGAATTTTGTGATTGTGCCGACAGGGCTAAAAGAAGGGTAAAAAGTAAGAGCAATGTCTTTTTCATATATTCATCAGGTTTTGATTGTTTAAATTCTCTCCAAAGATAGATAAATTCATTCTTTTTTTCTTTGCTCTCAAAGATAAAAAACAAGAGAAAGTTTTTATCAGAAAGGAAATGTTTCTGTTCAACAACTTGCCGGGGCTTTATTTCTTTCCTGCCGGAGAAGCCTGTGTCATACGGATACTGCTTACCACGCCTGCGGCAATGGCAAAGAATATGGCTAATAACAAACAAGCCTGCGCCCGATGTCCTTCGGCAAACATACGGAACAACAAAGCAACCAGTGTGG
>ENA-OOWM01000097-OOWM01000097.1-human-gut-metagenome-genome-assembly--contig:-NODE-97-length-14434-cov-1.519160_pt1 | contig 14434 bp, 11 predicted proteins | sample MGYA00241577_ERZ501323 | MGnify/ENA primary metagenome ERZ501323 (study PRJEB25962, sample SAMEA2042982) | human gut metagenome | biome: human gut; feature: human-associated habitat; material: faeces... | reverse complement strand
GGAATTGGGGGACATCTACAACACCCGCATCCGTAAGGGAGAAAGCATCCGGGTATTCCCGCTCAGCAACTGGACCGAACTGGATATCTGGCAATACATCCGTCTGGAAAATATCCCCATTGTCCCGCTTTATTTCGCCAAGGAACGTCCGGTGGTAAACATCGACGGACAGCTCATCATGCCGGATGACGACCGCCTGCCGGAAAAATACCGCGACAAGATTGAAATGAAGAAGATACGTTTCCGTACCTTGGGATGCTGGCCGCTCACCGGTGCCGTAGAAAGCGAAGCCGACACCATCGAAAAGATTGTGGAGGAAATGATGACCACCACCAAGAGTGAACGTACCACCCGTGTCATTGACTTCGACCAGGAAGCCAGCATGGAACAGAAGAAGCGTGAAGGATATTTCTAACCAATTTTCAGAAAGAATCATGGAAGAACTAGATAAAAGCAAATCCGGGAATCCGATGGAAGGAGAAAGCCGTGGCGCATTGTCCATCGAAGAATTCCTGAAGAAAGACGAACAGAAGGACCTGCTCCGTTTCCTGACGGCAGGTTCGGTGGACGACGGGAAATCAACCCTCATCGGACGCCTGCTGTTCGATAGCAAAAAGTTGTACGAAGACCAGTTGGATGCCCTGGAACGTGACAGCAAACGTATGGGTAACGCCGGCGAGCACATCGACTATGCCCTCCTGCTGGACGGTCTGAAGGCCGAACGCGAACAGGGTATCACCATCGACGTAGCTTACCGTTACTTCTCGACCAACAACCGTAAATTCATCATCGCCGATACTCCGGGACACGAACAATATACCCGAAACATGATTACCGGCGGTTCTACCGCCAACCTGGCCATCATCCTGGTTGACGCACGTACCGGTGTCATCACCCAGATCCGCCGTCATACCTAACTGGCTTCCCTGCTGGGCATCAGTCAACAAAATGGACCTGGTAGATTTCTCCAAAGAAGTCTTCGACAAGATTGTGTCCGACTACCGGGCCTTCATCGACCCGCTGGGTATTCCCGATGTCAACTGCATCCCGTTGTCTGCCCTCGACGGCGATAACGTAGTAGAGAAATCCGACCGTACGCCGTGGTACGAAGGTCCGTCCCTGCTGGAATTCCTGGAAACCGTACACATCGGCAACGACCATAACCTGAACGATTTCCGTTATCCGGTTCAGTACGTACTCCGTCCGAACCTCGATTTCCGTGGTTTTTGCGGCAAGGTGGCTTCGGGTATCATCCGTAAGGGCGATGAAGTGATGGCGCTTCCTTCCGGCAAGAAATCGCACGTCAAAAGTATTGTCACCTACGACGGAGAGCTCGACTATGCCTACCCTCCGATGTCAGTAACCCTGACCCTGGAAGACGAAATCGATGTTTCACGCGGAGAAATGCTGGTTCACCCGGACAATGTACCAACCGTCGGACGGAACTTCGAAGCCATGCTGGTATGGATGGACGAAGAAAAGATGGACCTGGAGAAATCTTTCTTCCTGAAACAGACCACCAACACTAGCCGTACCCGCATCGATAGCATCAAATACAAGGTAGACATCAATACGATGGAACACCTGAGCGTAGAAAACGGCAAGCTGAAGAAAGAAGACGTACCGATGCAGCTGAACCAGATTGCCCGTGTGGTACTCACTTCCTCGAAAGAGCTGTTCTTCGACCCGTACAACCAGAACAAGGCTACCGGTTCGTTTATCCTGATTGACCCTATCAGCAACAATACCAGCGCAGTAGGTATGATTCTCAACCGGGTAGACGATAAGGACATGCACAACACCATGGAATTGCCTGTGCTGAACCTGCCGAAACTGGGTATCGCTCCCGAACACTACGACGCCATTGAACGTGCCGTGAAGGAACTGGAACGTCAAGGTATCGCAATTGAATTAAAAGTTTAATTGACAAGTTGAGTTTTTCAACTGTCAATTGCCAATTATTAATTATCAATTAAAAGAAATGGGATTACTTGAATTCAGTAAACTGCCTATCAATACCCTTGTAGGTGCAGACTGGAAAACATTCAACCAGATAACAGCAGGTAGAACGATAGATCAGACATATAAAGGAAAATACCGCCTCACCAAGGCGGTATGCCGTCTGCTTTCTACCTTAAAGCCGCTGCAAGACAAGCGTTACGAAAAATTGCTTGCTAACCAACCGCTGGAACACGATCCGGTATTTATCCTGGGACACTGGAGAAGCGGAACAACTTTCATGCATAACGTCTTTTCATGCGACAAGCACTTCGGTTATAACACTACATACCAGACTGTATTTCCACACCTGATGATGTGGGGACAACCCTTCTTCAAAAAGAATATGAGCTGGCTGATGCCCGACAAACGTCCGACAGACAACATGGAACTGGCTGTCGATCTGCCTCAGGAAGAAGAATTTGCACTGGCAAATATGATGCCGTACACATACTACAACTTCTGGTTCTTGCCTAAGCACATGCAAGAATATGCCGACAAGTACCTGTTGTTTGACGACATCAGTGATGAAGAGCTGAAAGTATTCGAAGAGACATTTACCAAACTGATTAAAATCTCCTTATGGAATACCCACGGAACACAGTTCTTGAGCAAGAACCCTCCGCACACCGGACGAGTAAAAGAGCTGGTAAAAATGTTCCCGAATGCCAAGTTCATTTACCTGATGCGTAATCCATATACGGTATTCGAATCAACAAGAAGCTTCTTCACCAATACCATCCAGCCGTTGAAATTACAGGATATCAGCAACGAACAGTTACAAGAAAACATCCTCTCTGTTTATGCCAAACTGTATCATAAATACGAAGCTGACAAGAAATTCATTCCGGAAGGTAATCTGGTAGAAGTCAAATTCGAAGACTATGAAAAGAATGCTTTCGACCTGACACAGGAAATTTATCAGAAACTTTCTATTCCGGGATTCGACGAAGCTCGTCCTGCTATCGAAGCATACGTGAACAAAAAGAAAGGTTACAAGAAAAACCAATATCAGTACAAACCTGAAACGGTAGAACTGGTAGAAAAGAACTGGTCGTTTGCTCTCGACCAATGGGGATATAAACTCTAAATATAAAAGACACAGACTTTGTGCTTAGAAGTAAATTCCGGCCAAACACCCAATCAGAATTTACTTGTTCAGGCATCAGGTCTGTGTCTTTTTTATGCCTTCATTTCACGAGAAACATACATATTCATGCATTTTATCTAAAATTTTCACGCATTTTATCCACTTAAAATGCATATTTAAACAGATTTGTTGTATCTTTGCGCCCGCTAAACAATTAAGATATAATGAATTCAATAAAAAAATTCCCTTCACCACTGATTTCTTTTTTACCGATAATTATACTGATATGCATGTTAGTTGCTACCATCAGTACATTCGGGAGCGACGCACTAAACGGCGGTAGTCAGATTTCCTTGCTGGTAACCACCGCTGTCTGTATATTTATAGGAATGGCTTTCTACCGCATTCCATGGAAAAATTATGAACTTGCCATAACGAACAATATTTCGGGGGTTGCTACAGCCATTATCATTCTGCTCATCATCGGAGCATTGAGTGGAAGCTGGATGATAAGTGGTATTGTTCCCACACTTATCTATTATGGAATGCAAATTATTCATCCAGACTTTTTTCTGACATCTACCTGCATCATCTGCGTACTTATCTCTGTCATGACAGGAAGTTCGTGGACAACAATCGCCACCATCGGAATTGCATTGCTAGGTATAGGCAAGTCACAAGGTTTTCACGAAGGCTGGATAGCTGGAGCAATCATTTCAGGCTCTTACTTCGGTGATAAAATCTCCCCACTGTCTGAAACAACGATTCTAGCCTCATCCATTACGGAAACTCCTTTATTCCGTCATATCCGCTACATGCTCATCACGACCATCCCTTCACTGGTAATCACACTCATTCTGTTTACCATCATGGGATTCACCCATAATGCCCATACTATGGAGCATATGACAGAAGTAGCAATAAGTCTGGAAAACAAATTCAACATTACCCCCTGGTTACTTATCGTCCCCGTCGTAACCGGAATTCTGATAGCCCGAAAGGTTCCTTCTATCATAACTCTTACGATTTCTACATTTTTAGCCTGCATAGCAGCAATCATTTTCCAACCTAACCTGTTGAATGAAATTGCTGGAGAAGAAAACCTGTTTAAAGGAGTGATGATAACCTGTTACGGAAGTACCAATCTTGAAACCGGTAATGCAGCTCTGACAGAGCTCGTTGCCACACGGGGAATGGCAGGCATGACAAACACGATCTGGCTGATACTATGCTCCATGTGCTTCGGAGGGGCCATGACCGCAAGTGGTATGTTGGGAAGTATCACATCTGTTTTTGTACGTTTTATGAAAAACCGCTTCAGTCTGGTTTCATCAACAGTATGTTCTGGTTTATTCATGAACTTAGCCACTGCCGACCAGTACATAAGTATCATTCTGACAGGAAGCATGTTTGGTAATATATACAGAAAACAAGGATATGAAAGCAGACTGTTAAGCCGTACAACCGAAGACTCAGTAACGGTGACCTCCGTATTGATTCCCTGGAATTCATGTGGTATGACACAGGCTACCATCCTGAATGTTCCTACCCTAACCTATCTGCCTTATTGCTTCTTCAATATTCTCAGCCCGATTATGAGTATCATCGTTGCAGCTATCGGATACAAAATAATCAAACATCCAACACCTGAAAAACAATAGTTTATTAAAAAAAAGGGCTGTTTCAAAATAAAAAACTGAGATAGGATTACTTATAATCCATTAGTTACAACATAAAAAACTCCTGCTTTTAGTCTTGTAATTGAAATAAACAACGGCTAAAGCAGGAGATTTTTATTTCCAAGTTCTATCTTAAGGAAGCTTCCTTTTATATTTACACTTTTAAATCACTGATTTACAACGTCCAATAAAAGCTCTAAATTTTCGTACAAATTTTTCAAAAACATCAAGAAGAATTCTCCAAAATATGCTGATATTTTCCAGAAAACAAGATATTGTTTTTTGTCCTACATCTTTCTTCCCTTCACCCGATAGTACAATTATATGCGAAACGTCTTCATTCTCACATGCCATGAAGAAAGTGAAGGGTTAAAAAGAGGAAACAATCTACCATTTATGACTCAAACATACTTCTACGCGATAACATACAAGCTCCTATGACTCCAGCCTTATCAAGCAACTTCGACAACGCTATAACTGAATCCTTATTTACCAAATTCAATGAATACTTACGGACCGCACTCTTTATCGGTTGCAGAATATAATCTCCCGTCTGAGCTAAAACTCCACCAATAATAACAAGTTCGGGATTAAGCAAATTAATCAATCCAGCCAGATAACGTCCCAATTTCTGTCCGATTTCCTCAACCAGTTCGATACAAAGCAAATCTTCTTTGTTGGTTGCAGATATGATTTCATCTAATGTCAAAGAAGTATCACCATGTAAGATGCGTTTGGAAAGAATAGACTGTTTGCCATCTTGCACACATTGCACCAGCTTCCGATGCAAAGCAGCTCCAGAAACCTCCGTTTCCAGACATCCACGCTTACCACAATGACAAAGAATCTCATTATCGAACACATTAAAATGTCCAAACTCTCCCGAAAAGCCTGACTTTCCGGTAAAAATATCTCCATTTATTACCAATCCGGCTCCAAGTCCCCAACTCAAATTTATAAAGATGATATTTTTTTCTCCTTTCACCAACCCTTTGACCATTTCTCCATACGTCATGGCACGGGTATCATTATCAATTGTAACCTTATAGCCTATCTTTTCAGTCATAATCTCTGCCAGCGGACGTTCCTCGAAATTAAACAGACTGAAACTGTATCCTAACTCAGGATTGACCCGACCGGAAATATTGACTCCTATATTCAAAATCTTCTCTTTATCAATATTTGCATGATTTATGAAATCTGTGATGTATCCACACAGTTTATTCAATCCCTCCGGACTATTTTCTGTTTCGTAAGGGATACCCATCTTCAGGTCTACAAAATCTCCCACAAAATTCATAAGTCCAATGTTTAAACTGAACTTCTTAATGTCAACTCCTATAAAATATCCAGAATCGGAAGTCAATCCATACAAAGTAGGAGGACGCCCTTCGCTGGTTTCCTGCTTTCCGTAACTCATGATGTACCCTTCATCACACATCTCCATAATAAATTTTGTAACGGTAGGTACACTTAAATCAAGTTCTTTCGACAAATCTGGTATAGTAGATGAACGGTTATACATATAATAAGTAATAATCCGTTTCTTGGTCAGTGCATTCTTCGACCCCCTTTCGATTTCTTCCAATAACTTTCGAGTCATATTTCCTTCCTTATTAATTCCTCTTTCAAATATAATAATATTTTTTAGAAAGCATCTCTTTCAAATATAATAAATCAAATTACCCTATAAATAAATTCATATTCAAGGAATTCTGCCTTAAACAGACAAAATTGAATAAGCTTATAAAAAACATTAAACTGTATACCCATCGTTACATTAAGAAAAAATTAATTATATATTTGCGATAATTAATAATTAATTTTATTAACTATCTAATTTGTTATATTATGAAAAGAACCATAAAACTTTCCCTTTGCCTACTATCAGCCCTACTTACACTTTTGTCTTGTCAAGAAGAAAGCATACAAGCTGATTACCAAATCATCCCATTGCCTCAACAAATCCAATTAAAAAGTAATGAAGATCCATTCATTATCAATAAAAAAACAAACATACTATACCCAAAAGGAAATAAAAAATTGAAAGAGTACGCACAACTATTGGCACAATATATAGAAGAAAAAACTCATAAAGAAATAACAATAGACTCCGGCACTAAGGCAAATAACTCTATTATTCTACAAATTGTACCCCAAAGTACTAATTTGGAAGGATATCAGATAGACATAAACTCCCATCAAATTACCATTAGTGGCAACAGTGAGGCTGGTATTTTTTATGGCATACAAAGTTTATGGAAAGCATTGCCTATAGCACAAGAAAATAAAGTTATAGCACTTCCAGCTGTACACATTAACGATTTTCCCTACTTCCAATATAGAGGAGCACATCTTGACGTAAGTAGACATTTTTTCAGCGTTAACGAAATCAAGACATATATCGATATGATGGCCATGCACAACATGAACACCTTACACTGGCATCTTACAGACGACCAAGGATGGCGTATAGAGATAAAAAAACACCCTCGTTTAACACAAATCGGCTCAAAAAGAGAAGAAACATTAATAGGACATCTCAATGATTATCCTGAAAAATATGATGGAAAACCTTACCAAGGATTTTATACCCAAGAACAAATAAAAGACATCGTCAACTATGCATCTCATAAACAGATTACAATCATACCAGAAATAGATTTACCAGGACACATGCAAGCTGCATTAGCATCATATCCAGAATTAGGCTGTACAGGAGGTCCTTATAAAGTATGGACCAAGTGGGGAATTTCAGAAAATGTACTCTGTGCAGGAAACCCCAAGACACTCCAGTTTTTAGATGATGTCTTTAATGAAATTATCGAAATGTTTCCTTCCACATACATACATATAGGAGGCGACGAATGCCCTAAGACCCAGTGGAAGCATTGTCCTAAATGCCAGGCATTTATTCAAAAGCAAAACATAAAATCAGATTCAATATATACAAAAGAACAATATCTGCAAAGCTTTATAATGAAGCACGTATCAGAATACCTTAAGAAAAAAAATAGAAAAACAATTGGATGGGATGAAATTCTAGAAGGCAATGCTGATCCTCAAGCAACAGTTATGTCCTGGCGTGGAGAAGCCGGTGGAGTAAAAGCTGCTCAACAAGGACACGATGTCATTATGACCCCTAATACTGTTATGTATTTTGATTTCTATCAAGCATTAGATACAGACAAGGAACCTTTAGCTATAGGAGGATATATTCCTATTGAAAAAGTATACAATTACACTCCAATCCCCAACCAACTAACCCAAAATCAGCAAAAACATATCATAGGAGTACAATCCAATTTATGGACTGAATATATACCCGACTTTTCACATGTGCAATATATGACACTCCCCCGATGGGCAGCACTAGCAGAAATTCAATGGAATAACCCCAAACAGAAAAATTATAATGAATTTCTTAATAGACTAAGAAATATGCTAAAATTATATGATTTAGAAAAATACAATTACGCTAAACATGTACTAAACGTAGATGCTACCTATGTATCTAACCCTGAAACAGGATACACAGAAGTAACTTTATCTACATTAGGAAACGCACCCATACACTATACACTCGACGGCACTATTCCAACAAACCAATCACCTGTATATCAGAAAAAACTACAAATAAACAAAACAACAACTCTACAAGCTATTGCAATCCGCCCAGAAGGAAACAGTGAAATCTACAAAGAACAATTTCATTTCAACAAAGCAACCAACAAACCTATAATACTAAAATTCCCTGCCGACGAAAAATATAACGGACAAGGGTATGGAACATTGGTAGACGGAATCTCCGGAAATACAACTTACGGAAGTGATAAATGGCTAGGATTCAGTAATGGAAATGACATGATTGCAACAATAGATCTAGAAAAAGAAACACCTATTACATCAGTTTCACTCAACACATGCATAGCGACTGGTGATGGTATATTTGACGCGCAACATATTTGCATAGAGCTATCAAGTGACGGGAAAAACTATAAAAAAACAGCATCACAAATCTATACGATGCCAACAGAGCATAGAAAAGAAGTCAAGCAACATACACTAACTTTCCAAACTCAAACAGCACGATACGTCAGAATATCGGCTACATCAGAAAAGAAACTGCTTCATGGAGTGGGCTTCCAGCCATACATGCCTTTATTTTTGTAGATGAAATATCAATAGAATAATCCTACCTTATAAACCAACCATGACTCAAACAAAAAACACCATATATCCCTAGCACAACAAACCGTACATATTACAAAAATCTCACACTATCAACACATTTAATAACAATCTAAAACAAAATACCTAATATTAATAATATTATCAAACAAAAACAGTGTCAAATAATAACAAATAGTCAAAAGAGGTTAAATAAAAAATAAAATAATACACCGATAGTATAATAAATAAAATATTTTATATATTTGCATTATAAGAGTACTCTACATTTATTAATACAATTAAATCGATAAATAAAGTATTATGGACGATTTAAAACAATTAAAAGAACAGTATAAGGAAGAATTACTTAATAATGTACTTCCTTTTTGGATTCAACATTCCCAAGATAAAGAATGCGGTGGTTATTTCACATGCTTGGATCAATTCGGAAAAGTTTTCGATACCGACAAATTCATCTGGCTACAAGGTAGAGAAGTCTGGATGTTTTCTATGTTATATAATAAATTGGAGAAAAAGCAAGAATGGCTGGACTGTGCCATACAAGGTGGCGAATTCTTAAAAAAATATGGACACGACGGTAATTACAACTGGTATTTCTCATTGAACAGAGAAGGAAAACCTCTGGTAGAGCCATATAATATTTTTTCATATACATTCGCAACAATGGCCTTTGGACAGTTAAGTCTGGCTACCGGTTGTGAAGAATACGCTGACATTGCCAAAAAGACATTCGATATTATTCTTTCCAAAACAGATAACCCGAAAGGAAAATGGAATAAACTCCACCCCGGTACACGAGACTTAAAAAACTTTGCTCTTCCTATGATTCTTTGTAATTTAGCCTTAGAAATAGAACATTTACTCGACAAAGATTATCTGCAAAGTACAATAGATACGTGTATACATGAAGTAATGGATATCTTTTACCGACCTGAATTAGGAGGACTCATTGTAGAAAATGTAAATAGTGATGGAACCTTGGCCGACTGTTTTGAAGGAAGACAAATAACTCCCGGGCATGCTATTGAAGCAATGTGGTTTATTATGGATTTAGGAGAACGTCTCAATCGTCCTGACCTGATAGAAAAAGCTAAAGATACAGCATTGAACATGTTCGATTACGGCTGGGATAAAGAATTTGGTGGTATTTTCTATTTCATGGATCGCAAAGGTTTTCCACCTCAACAATTAGAATGGGATCAAAAATTATGGTGGGTTCATATTGAAACATTAATCGCCATGATAAAAGGTTACCAACTGACAAAAGACAACCGATGTCTAGAAGTTTTCAAAAAGGTTCATCAATATACATGGAGTCATTTTAAAGATCCAAAGTATCCGGAATGGTTTGGTTATCTAAATCGAAGAGGTGAGGTTTTACTTCCACTAAAAGGTGGTAAATGGAAAGGATGCTTCCATGTTCCTAGAGGGCTTTACCAATGTTGGAAAACACTGGAAAAGCTATAATACATAACCTATCTTTACCTTAATCTTTAAAACCACATTCTTATGAAAAAAAATTTCAAACGCGAAAAATGGATTTCAAGGATATCACTTGTAACCATTGCTTTAACCTGCCAAAATGCAGTATATGCCACTGATGTTCTATCAGGATCAACCGTGGTATCATCTATTATACAACAAGAAGGTCGTACGATTTCTGGTACTGTAACAGACGAACAAGGTAATAGTATTCCTGGTGCAAATATTCTTATAAAAGGGACTTCTATCGGTACAATTTCAGATATGAACGGAAATTTCGAAATACAAGTTCCCAGCAATCCTACAAGTTTCCTTTATAGGCTACAAGAATAAAGAAGTTACCATAGGGAATAATAAAAGATTGAATGTCCAGCTAAGTGTTCAGTCAGAACAACTCAATGAAGTAGTTGTCACAGCACTGGGTATCAAGCGAGAGAAAAAAGCGTTAGGATATGCCATGCAGGAGGTTAAGACAGATAATCTGACAGAAAACAAATCTATCAGTCTCAGCAATATGCTACAAGGAAAAGTAGCCGGTGTACAAATTGCACAATCAGGATCCGGAATGGGAGGATCAACGCGTATCATTATGCGTGGTCTAAACTCACTAAGTGGCAAAAATCAAAAATTCAGTTGCGTGGTGCAAACTCTGTGACAGGTACAAATCAGCCGTTGATTGTGGTTGATGGTGTTCCTATGGATAACTTTACCGGTGCAGATAATGCGGACTTTTATAATCCGTCTTTGGATATGGGTAATGGTCTTTCAGATATTAATCCGGAAGATATTGAAAGTATTTCTATCTTAAAAGGAGCCAATGCTGCCGCACTTTATGGTTCAAGAGCACAAAGCGGAGCCATCATAATTACCACGAAGAAAGGAAAACAAGGGCAACCTTTACAGCTGGAATATAACGGCAATATCCAATTCAGCAAAGTATACAATCCATACGACTATCAAAATATTTATGGTCAAGGGTCCAGTGGGGTATTCAGTACTTCAGCCAAAGGTAGCTGGGGTCCGAAAATGGAAGGTCAGATGGTTGACAACTGGAAAAATGTCATCTATGGCAATACAGATTATGGTCAATATGCATTGCTTCCACAAGATGACTACATCAAGGAATTCTACGATACCGGCGTACAATATTCAAACACTGTAACAGCATCAGCAGGAAGCGACAAACTTACGGGACGTTTATCATTTACAGACAGCAGAAACAATGGTATTGTTCCTAACCACTCTATCAATCGACAATACTTCGACTTAAACACTGAATTCAAAAACGATTTTCTGACTATCGGAGCAAAAGCCAATTACATGATAGAAAAGACTAATAACGCTCCGGCACAAGGTAGTTACGGGTTAATGTCGCAGTTCATTACCATGCCACGTGGTATTCGTCTATCTGACCTTAGCACCGATATGTTTAAATCAAACGGACAGGTACAAAACTGGACTGGCCCGGCAGAAAACTATACCAACCCTTATGGAATGATATTGCCCGATAACGGAAATAAAAATACCAGAAACCGTTTCTTAGGACAAATCAAGGCATCGTTAAAACTGACCAGTTACCTGAACTTGACGGGACGAGTAGGTGTAGACTGGTACAACGATCAGTACCGGAAATACGCTATTCATCAGTCTGATGGATCGACAGCTTCACAATATGTTCATAGTGAAACTTCTCATAAGGACTTTACCGCCGATTTAATATTGAACTTCAACAAGACATTCGGAGATTTCGGTGTAACAGCCAATCTCGGTACTTCTGTCGAAAACCAATCGTATGAAGGTCTTGCAGGCGATGCAGGTACTTTCCAGATTACCGACTTCATCTGGATGGGCAACGGCGACAAACGAGAAGCATCAGAGTCTTTCTATAAAAAAGAGATTCAATCTGTATTTGGTAATGCTTCTGTCAGCTGGAAAAGTATGTTATATTTGGACGTAACAGGACGAAACGACTGGTCTTCAACCCTACCAAAAGAAAACAGATCTTACTTCTATCCATCTGTTAGTTTAAGTGGCATCATTTCTGAAATGCTAAAAATGCCTGACTGGATTGATTATCTAAAAGTAAGAGCATCATGGGCAAAAGTCGGAAATGATACTGATCCTTATAAATTGGCTTATGCATACAGTAAATATGGTAGTCTGGTAAATGGAGGAACCATTCTTGAAATGCAATTACCGGATGAACTTCCACTGAGCGACTTAAAACCGGAAAGTACTAATTCATACGAAGCAGGATTGGAATGGCGCATGTTCCAAAATAGATTAGGTGTTGACTTTACTTATTATCAAAGTGCAACAACAGATCAAATTCTAGCAATTAATACTCCGGTTCCATCAGGATATACCAGCAAGTTGATCAACGCAGGTAAGATTCGCAGTAAAGGTTATGAATTGACCGTAACAGGAACACCTATTCTGACCAAAGACTGGAAATGGGATATCACCTTAAACTGGGGATCAAACCGTACCGATTGTATCGAACTAGGTGGAGGTATCAAACGTTACACGTTGGGTAGTACTAGTATCGCATCAGTAGTTATCAATGAAGGTGGAAAATATGGTGATATTGTTGCAACCAACGCTTATCAGAGAGATGCCAATGGTAATATTTTAATTGGTGATGATGGACTACCTCTTACTGAGACAGATAAGGTTATTGGTAATATGTTACCAAAATGGACAGGTTCAATAGGCACCGGATTACAGTGGAAAAATCTGTCTCTTAATGCTTTGATCGATATACGTTATGGTGGCGACTTTATCTCTATGACTGATGCCAACGCATGTTCTGCAGGAACATCTGCACGAACATTGGAAGGACGTGACAAAATGGTTGTAGATGGCATTTTAGCTTCAACAGGAGAAGTAAATACCATTCCTGTTACAGCACAAGAATTTTATACTAAAATAGGAAGTTCAAGTGGTGTAGCCGAAGAATTTATGTATAAAGGAACCTATGTAAAAATGAGAGAACTATCTATAGGATGGAATCTTCCAACTTCCTGGCTTAAGCCACTCAAGCTACAAGCTGTTAAGGTTTCTGCAGTAGGACGTGACCTCTTCTATTTCTACAAAGATGCACCTGTAGATCCAGAATCAGCTATTTCTAGTGCTGACTATGCTCAGGCATTCGAATATGGTTCAATGCCTCCTACTAGAAGTTTTGGATTTTCTTTAAATGTTAAATTCTAAATTTAGAGCTATGAAACAATCTTTGATTTTATCCAGTATATTTTTGGTTGGTATGGAACTATTCAGCAGCTGTACTGATAAGTTCGAATCCATGAATACCAATCCCGGAGCTGTTACAGAAGCAAGTTTAAAATATATCTTGCCTTATGTACAGGAAGTAGGTGCCCACCTTGATTGTACACCTTACCAAAGAGCAGACAACTTATATGCGCAAATGTATTGTCAATATTTTGCAAATGCAGACGCCGGCTTTGCATCCGACCGATACGGTTACAACGATTCATGGTCCAATGAAGGGTTTTGGCAACCATATTACAAAACTCTAAAACACATGAAAGTAGCAAAGCAAACAGCTGAGAATAATCCAGAAGAAACAAATATATGCCAGATGATTCGCATAACACAAGCCTATAACACAGCTGGCATGACAGATACATTTGGAGATATTCCGTACTCAGAAGCTGGATTAGGAGAGACAAAAAACAAATATGACTCTCAGGAATCTATCTATCAAGATATTTTTAAAGAATTAACAGAGGCTGTAAACATATTAAAAGAAAACAGAGAAGGACAAACAACCTGTACTTCAGACAATGATCTAGTCTTTGGAGGCGATATTCAAAAATGGATCCGTTTTGGTAATTCATTAAGATTACGCTATGCACTGAGAATTTCATATATCGATCCGGCACGTGCAAAATCAGAAGGTGAAGCAGCCTTGGCAAGCGGAGTAATGACCAGCAATGATGACAATGCCTATATGACAGCCTCTGCTACC
>ENA-OOWM01000094-OOWM01000094.1-human-gut-metagenome-genome-assembly--contig:-NODE-94-length-14617-cov-2.047521_pt1 | contig 14617 bp, 9 predicted proteins | sample MGYA00241577_ERZ501323 | MGnify/ENA primary metagenome ERZ501323 (study PRJEB25962, sample SAMEA2042982) | human gut metagenome | biome: human gut; feature: human-associated habitat; material: faeces... | reverse complement strand
TGGCCGCCGGTATCTTGTTGGGATTCCTGGTATAATCTTTCACTGACAGATAAGTATTCCGGTCAGGAAGAACAGGCTGTAGGCAGTTTGTTCTTTCTGGCCGGAATTTTTGTATTCCAGTGTGTCGGAAGGGCTTCGCGGAAAGGAGTTTCAGACTTACGTGTGGGGATTGTATCAACTTTCGCCGAAAATTCTTACCTTTGCGGCATGAAACGAATTTTGGAAGAGAATAAAGGGGTCCCTGCTTCTTTGCTATGGACACTGGCTATCATTTCGGGTATATCGGTGGCCAATCTGTATTACAACCAGCCTTTGCTGAATGTGATGAGCGAAGATTTGCATGTATCTGAGTTTACGGCCAATCTGATTCCGATGACTACACAGATAGGTTATGCGTTGGGCTTGTTGTTCATTATCCCGTTGGGGGACTTGTACAAGCGTCGGAATATTATTGTCATCAATTTCCTGTTGTTGGCTGTATCCTTGTTTTCTATCGCAGGTTCACCCAATATACATTTTATTCTGGCTGCTTCTTTGGTAACCGGTATCTGTTCGGTCATGCCTCAAATCTTTATTCCGATTGCTTCCCAGTTCTCGAAGCCGGAGAACAAGGCCCGGAATGTGGGGATGATGGTAAGCGGACTTCTTACAGGAATCTTGGGTTCACGGGTCATCAGCGGTATCGTTGGCGAATATTGGGGGTGGCGTACCATGTATTACATAGCTGCGGTATTGATGATTGGTTGTATCTTCGTCGTGCTGCGGATGCTGCCCGAAATGCCTTCCAATTTCAAAGGTACTTATCGGGAATTGATGCATTCTCTGTTCTCGCTTGTTCGTTTGAACCCGACTTTACGTCTGGTAGCTGTCCGTGCGGCTCTTTGTTTCGGTAGTTTCCTGACTTTATGGGCTTGCTTGGCTTTCAAGTTAGGAGGGGAACCTTTCCATGCAGGCAACAATATCATCGGTATGTTAGGACTATGTGGGGTCGCCGGTGCCTTGACGGCTTCAATAGTCGGTTCATACGTTCGCAAATTAGGTGTACGTAAGTTGAACTATATCGGCTGTACGCTCATTATTTTGGCCTGGTGTATCATGTGGCTGTTTCAGACTACTTACATCGGATTTATTGTCGGCATTGTTATTATTGATATCGGTATGCAGTGTGTGCAGATTAGCAATCAGACTTGCGCGTTGTCCTTGGTGCCGCAGGCTTCCAACCGGGTCAATACGATTTTCATGACCACTTATTTCATCGGAGGTTCGCTGGGTACGTTCCTGGCTGGCACTTTCTGGCATGCTTTTCAGTGGGAAGGTGTGGTAGGAGTCGGCATCTTTCTGGCAGTCGTTTCTTTGACTCTGACATTTTTTACAAAGCATTAATTGATACAGTTTATGAATAAATCTGTAATTTATCCGAAAGAATGGTTGGCTATTCATCCATATACTTCTCTTCAACCGTCAGACAGCTATTTTGTACAATTGGCGAATGTTCTTTATGCTGCTTGCCGTATTTCCGGGCTTCCTGATTTTTTCCGCCGGAAAATGGCTCTTTATGTAGCTGCTTACCTGGAAGATGTCATATCCGGCTTGGGGCTTTGGCAGAGTTTTACAGCCGAGCATGAGCGGCTTTACGGGAAACGTCTTCCTTTCTATACACTTTCGTCAGATTACCTGAATGATGAAGTCAATGAAGAGGATATTCGTTTCTTGATATGGAATACATGGCAGAAGGCTCCTTTCCCTCATGAATATCTTCATCCGATGGATAGCAGAATAACGGACCAGGCACGCTGTTTCTATGAAATATTGGCCAAGGCCTACGAAGAGGCTCCGTCAAATGACTGGTTGGAGCATTGTATGGATGGTTTCAACAGTGAAAAAGACAGGGAGCGAAAACTGGACTGGTTGTTCGGACATTCATACCTGACAGAACCTTCCATGCTTCCTTACATCGAGAAAGTAACTCCATCCGACCGTTTTATTATTCCGGTTGGACCGTTGGCATTGTTTCTTCGGGAGATATTGGAAACCTTGACCGATAGCAATGCTTGGAAAGAGGTTCCCGGGCTTTATCCACAAGAGCCGGAGTTATCCGATGAGCTCCTGCAGAAAAATGCTGAGATGCATAAGTTGTTTGTGGCGGGTACGCAGGGGAAAGAGAGGGTATATCTTTCCAATTACGACGAACTGCATCGTTTCCTTACGGAAGTCCTTCAATGGCCGGATGACGAAAACCATACTCTTCCTCAGATGAAACCGTATCGTAATTTTGTCTTGATGGTAGACTCTAGGAAAGGAATTCTGTTGGCAAAAGATATTTGCGAATACATTGCTGACCCTGATAATCGGCTTTACGATTACCGAAAGGCGCAAAAGGAAGCTTTCCGCTTGCTTACGGAAGAGACGCTCTGTCCGCCTGACCTACTGACATATTGTATCAGAAACGGCTATTTGCCGGATGCTTCTTTCCCGGATGGAAGTGGAAGGGAATTGGTGCAGGCAAATGCTGATTTCGTAGCACGTCATGCTTTGCTTTACTATTATCGGGGCGATTAATACGGGATGAGCCAGTAAAAACGTCGATTTTTAAGGCAAAAAGGAGTGCCAGTCTGGCATCTTTTTACAATTTTAGTCGTGATTACCTAACTTTTGTGTAGTTGGGCATGAAATTTGTTGTGTGAAAATGAATTTTCCTATGAACAATAAAAAATAAATAGATATGAGTACAAAAGAGAACAAACAGGCTCAGGAAGATATTCTGAAAGAGCAGTCTGAACAGACAGTAGATAATACTCAGACCGGAACTTCAGAAGAGGAAGCTGTGCAAGCTTCCGAGGCTGAAGAGCAGATTGAGTCTGAAGAAGCTCAGGAGTTGACAGCCGAAGAAAAGCTGGAGAAAGAGTTGGAAACTGTCAAGAAACTGGTAGAAGAACAGAAAGACAAATATTTGCGTCTGTCTGCAGAGTTTGATAACTATCGTAAGCGTACGTTGAAGGAAAAGGCAGAGCTGATTAAGAATGGAGGAGAAAAAGCCATAACTTCCATTCTGCCGATTTTGGATGACCTGGAAAGAGCCTTGCAGAATATGCAGAAGGCAGAGGATGTGAAAGCCATTTATGACGGCGTGGACTTGATTTATCAGAAATTCCTGAAGGAACTTTCTCATGAAGGTTTGAAGAAGATGGAACCGATAGGTGAGGCTTTCGATACCGATTATCACGAAGCGATTGCATTGGTGCCATCACCAAGTGAAGAGCAGAAGGGTAAAGTGCTGGATTGTGTACAGACAGGTTATACATTGAATGATAAAGTGATTCGTCACGCGAAAGTTGTTGTAGCTCAATAAAGAAAAAACAGATTCTGTCATGGCGAAAAGAGATTACTATGAAGTGCTGGGGGTTGAAAAGACAGCGTCAGCCGATGAAATAAAGAAAGCATATCGTAAGAAAGCTATTCCGATCTTCAGTATCACCCGGATAAGAACCCGGGTGATAAAGCTGCTGAAGAGAAATTCAAGGAGGCTGCCGAAGCCTATGAAGTGTTGAGTAACCCGGATAAGCGTGCCCGTTACGACCAGTTTGGACATGCCGGAGTAGAAGGTGCCGCAGGTGCCGGAGGCTTTGGAGGTTTTGGTGGGCAGGGAATGTCTATGGATGACATCTTTTCAATGTTCGGTGATATCTTCGGTGGTCATGGCGGTTTGGCGGAGGTGCCGGTCAGTCTCGGCAGCGTAAGTTCCGTGGAGCGGATTTGCGTGTGAAGGTGAAATTGAACCTGAAGGAGATTTCTACAGGGGTAGAAAAGAAATTCAAGTTGAAGAAATATGTACAATGCAGTCATTGTCATGGAACCGGAGCCGAAGGTGATGGAGGGGTAGAAACCTGTCCGACTTGTCATGGTACCGGAAGTGTAACCCGCACCCAGCAGAGTATCTTTGGCATGATGCAGACCCAGACTGTTTGTCCGCAGTGTAACGGTGAAGGTAAGATTGTAAAGAACAAGTGTAAGGAATGCGGCGGTGAAGGAGTGGTATACGGCGAGGAAGTGGTGACCGTAAAAATTCCTGCCGGTGTCGCTGAAGGAATGCAGGTGACCATCAATGGTAAAGGTAATGCCGGAAAGCACAACGGTGTACCCGGAGATTTGCTGGTATTGGTGGAAGAAGAAAAGCATCCGGAACTGATACGTGATGAAAGCGACTTGATTTATAACTTACTGTTGAGTGTGCCTACTGCAGCATTGGGAGGAACGGTAGAGATTCCGACCATTGACGGTAAGGCGAAAATCAAGATAGAACCGGGTACTCAGCCAGGTAAGGTACTTCGTCTGCGTGGAAAAGGGCTTCCGAATATCAACAGTTATGGCTATAGCACCGGAACAGGAGACCTGTTGGTAAATGTCAGTGTCTACATTCCGGAAACATTGACTAAGGAGGAACGCCAGGCGTTGGAAAAATGGCAGGAATCTGAAAGCTTTAAACCGAATACCAGTTTAAAGGAAAAGATATTCAAGAAATTCAGAAGTCTGTTTGACTGATGATTTGATTGTTTGTGTGAGCGGGAAACAGGTAAGGAATTTATACTGTCTCCCGCTTATTTTTTTCAATAAACAGAACTGTTAAAATTACGGAAGGTTCATATAATGCTTCTTGTATAATATTAAAAATCTGGTTGAAAGATATCGTGCGGAAGAATTATCCTTATATTTGATGCAGAAAATTGGAATAATCATGAAGAACTGGATATTATCGATTTTGGCTTGTCTGACCACATGGGCGGCTCAGGCACAAGTTGAGCAAAGTAAAGAGTTGGTACAGCCGAATGATACGTTGTTGGCTGGTGAATTGCAACCTGTTCAATCATTGGCTGCCGATACTCTTTCTGTTCCTTTGGTTTCTCCTGTTATACCACCGTCTGCTGCTTACAGTCCGTTTAGTATGTACGGTGTATCTCCATTCTCATATCACGGTTTCGGAACATGGGAACTTCATAAAGGGTTCAATGCCTCGTTAGGGATGAGTTTGATATTCAGTCCCAGTAAATACGCTCCATCCGGTGTAGGATTCGGTCAAGATGCGGCTTTCCTTTATGCGCTACCTTTGAGTAACCGGGTGAGTATAGCGGGAGGATTGTATGCCAGTAACATGGATTGGGGAAGATACAATTGCCGGACAATTGGAGTAGCCGGTATAGCAGCTTTTAAGGTCAATGAACGGATTAGTATCTATGCATACGGGAATAAATCGATTATGCCTAAGCGTTCTCCTCTTTACTATCCGACAATAGATTTTAATCCTGACCGGCTAGGAGGATTGGTCAATTTCAAATTAGGGGAAAGCAGCTCCATCAGTGTCGGAGTAGAAGCCCAAAAATATTCGTACCTGCCTTGAAGAATCCAAAGCAGGTACGAGATTCATGATTTTGGGAAATAAGGTTTATAGTTCGTTAAAGCTGCAACGTTTGAAGTAGACTTTCTGCAACGTGCCTGAGGTATTCTTCAATCGGAACTGTACAACCTGTTCTGAACCGGCTTGGGCTACTAACAGTGTTTTGTTGTTGGCTGGTTTCAGTTCCAAAGTCTTCCAATTGCCGTCGGCAGTCTGTACTTCCAATACAAATTTTCCTTCAATGTCTAATGTCCCTAGATCCAGAACGATGTTGCCCAAAGTTCTCGGATAATCCATTGCAAGCGTCAACTGGCCGTTGGACTGCCAGAGAATCACTTCGTTTGAAGAGGATACAGCTCCGGTACGGCCTTTCCGACGGACAGGAAGCAGAGCGAGTTGAGATACATCACTGTTCAGGGTATAAGGTTGATATTCAGCCCGTGTATCCAGTTGGGTACCTTGCTGTTGGTTGTATCGGATGGTACTGGCCTCGAATAGAGAATTGAATGTAGGCATCAGGCATTTAGAGCCACTTTTTACTCCCGGTTGGTAAGGATTCTGGTTGTAAGTAGCATCTACTTCTCCCATCTGTACCTGTAATGCTTGTGCATGTGCGTAGGTTTCTTTGAAATCTTCCGTTTTTCCGGTAGCTTGCTCTTGAATCATCTGGAGTACCTGTTGTCCGTATTCTCCTACCAGCTTGAACTGAATCAGCCAGGGCTTGATTTCTTCAATCAGAGGGCGGTTGGTTTTGCTGGCCATCAGCATATCGGCAGACAGAATGATTTGCTGACAAGCGTCCGAAACTTCCAGATAAGCTTTTTCATCGATTTTACCTTCTTTCGTATAACTTTCCTGTAAAGCTTTTAAAGCCGGTTGCAAGGCTACGGATTCATCTCTACGGAATCCATGTCCGTTTTCTCCCAAATCGGAATTGTGGGCAGCAAATGTTTCCAAGTATTTGGCGTGTTGAGGCATCAGGTCTTGAATAGCCCGTTTCCAGGAATTATCACTGTCGTATGATTCAAGATTCCACGCATAATCGGCTATGCTGTACAGGGCGATTTTAGAAGCCTCAGCCCGTTCCATGGGGTTCGATACGAAAGCAGCCATATCGTCTTTGATGTCCAGGCCGTTTCCGTAGACCGGTCCCATTAGCAGATGGTCGCGTACGTAGTCGGATACGGGGAAATTCCACCAGATATATGCTTTCCGTTTCAATAATGGATTGATGAATTCCATGGATGGTTTATCTATGCAGGCAATTACCCGGTCGCCGGTCCACATGATTTGGATACCTTTGTTGAGTTTGTCTCCTAAAGTGGTCAGATAACCTCCCTTTACGTCCGACCAGGATTTGTTGTATTCCGTCGGACACATTACTAACGGAGCAACATCTCCTTTTACTTTCACAAAGTTGTCATCCAGGTAATTCAATAATTCTGCCTGTTTTTCAGCTTTGGTGCCTTCGCCGGAAATGTCATCGAAGAAAACGGCAAAGGCGCGTACTCCCAGTTCATACATGCTTTCGAATTTTTTCATGAGGGCGTCGCGGTCTTCCGTGTTCCAACGGATATCCTGTCCCGGATGGATAGCCCAATAGAAGATGACTTCATTTTCCTTTGCTTTGTCGACCAGTGCTTTCAGTTGGGCTGCTTCTTGGGGCGGATAAGGCTTACGCCAGTTAGGGGTACTGTGATAAGGGTCATCTTTCGGACCATAGAGATATACGTTCAGTTTGTTTTTACCATAGAATTCCAGTTGTCGCAGGCGGGCGTCCTGGCTCCAGGGAGTACCGTAGAAACCTTCTACAACCCCACGATAAGGCAGGTCCGGATAGTCGGTTACCTGGACCAACGGTAGTTTCGGAAGTGTCAGCAGTTGAGCCAGTGTCTGTATTCCGTAGAACAATCCTTGTTCGTCTGCTCCAGCTACAATTATTTTGTCCTTTTCAATGCTCAGGTAATATCCTTCGGATTTGTTGGGGATATTTTTCTTGTACTTTTTGACGAGTTTGTCTCCTTGGATACCCAGATAGATGGGGAACCCATTTTCTTTTATCTGTCCTTTCCAAAGATTTTCTACGAGGGAAACTGCGGGAAGGTTTTCGTACGATTTATCGGTTATTAAAGATACCTGCAAAGGTATTTCCAATGAATCCTGTAGGGTTACATACTGTTGAGGGGTAGGCTGTATCTGAAAATTTTGTGCAGAAATGTGTTGCAGTGTGAATAATCCTACTGCGCCAGCCAGGATGAATCTTTTCATGTTACAGTTAAAGGTAATATATATGAGGTTAGAAATAATTGATTTAAATCTTGCGTATGCAATATTCGCAAAATAACTTGAGATTTGCAAATGAACCATCGTAAAACCCCTTGATGTTAGGATGATTGTATTCTTTTCCGTACTCTATATTGTATATAGGAGTCTACTCTTTGTCCACTTTTTGTAAATTTTATGTCTTTATTATCTTATTGATTAATAGTTTGTTGCTGTTTGCGCATGTCTCATGTTTATCCATATTTTCCTACATTCTGATAGTAAATCCTGTATTTTTTTTATCTTTGAAACAAAACAAGATGGTACAATCGGGACCTTGGGATAATACTGATGAAAAACTTCTGGGTTTATTGTTTAAACGGTATTTGCTTTTCTTTATTTATTCAAGTATGCATTGGATATGGTGAGGTTACTCTATGAATGAATAATTTGAAGAACGTTGTTTTTATCGGTTGCCTAATGGTTTTGATGGGCTTTTATGGACTATTTTATCCATTTGGGGATAAATAATGGGTATCTGATGGCATTATTTAAACATCAAAATATCATGAAAAAGATTTTAGTTAGTTTGGCTTTTGCCGCTGTCTTACCTCTTTCTGCACAGCAGAAGCCTGTTTATTTAGACGAAAGTAAGCCGATAGAGGAAAGGGTAGAAGATGCGTTGCCTCGTCTTACATTGAAAGAAAAAATAGCTTTGGTACATGCCCAGAGTAAGTTCAGCAGTGCTGGTGTACCCCGATTAGGAATTCCGGAGTTTTGGATGACTGACGGTCCTCATGGAGTTCGTCCGGAGGTGTTATGGGATGAATGGGATCAGGCAGGCTGGACAAATGATTCTTGTGTGGCTTTTCCTGCATTAACTTGTCTGGCTGCTACCTGGAATCCTGAAATGTCTCTTCTTTATGGACAGAGTATTGGTGAGGAAGCACGGTACCGGAATAAGACTGTACTTTTGGGACCGGGCGTGAATATTTATCGTACACCTCATAATGGTCGTAACTTTGAATATATGGGAGAAGATCCTTACTTGTCCGCACACATGGTAGTACCATATATACAAGGTGTGCAGCAGAACGGTGTAGCGGCCTGTGTAAAGCATTTCGCGTTAAATAATCATGAGGTCAACCGTCATACTACCAATGTCATTGTCGATGATCGTGCTTTGTATGAAATTTATCTTCCAGCTTTCAAGGCAGCTGTTCAGGAAGGTAAAGCATGGGCCATCATGGGATCGTATAATTTGTATAAAGGACAACATTGTTGCCACAACCAATATCTGCTTAATGACATATTGAAAGGCGAATGGGGTTTTGATGGCGTTGTCATTTCTGATTGGGGAGGTGCGCATGATACAGATCAGGCCATTACTAATGGTCTTGACATGGAATTCGGCAGTTGGACCAACGGATTGAGTAACGGTGCCAGCAATGCTTATGACAATTATTACCTTGCCATGCCTTATCTGCAACGTATTCAAGAAGGAAAAGTCGGGACAAAAGAATTGGATGATAAAGTGAGACGTATTCTGCGTTTGGCTTTCCGTACGACGATGAATACTTCGCGTCCATGGGGGGCTATCCTTTCTCCGGAACATTATGAAGCAGCCCGTCGTATCGGTGAAGAAGGTATTGTGTTGCTTCAGAATGAGGGTGGATTATTGCCTATCAATCTTGACAAGGCCAAGAAAATAGCTGTGATAGGAGAAAATGCGATTAAAATGATGACAGTGGGTGGAGGTTCCTCATCGCTTAAGGTACAACGGGAGATTTCGCCGTTGGATGGTATCAGACAGCGTGTAGGTAATCAGGTGGAAGTCGTGTATGCTCGTGGCTATGTAGGCGATGCCAGTGGTGAATATAATGGAGTGGTGACGGGTCAGAATCTGAAAGATGACCGTACGCCTGATGAACTGATAGCCGAGGCGGTAAAGGTAGCTGCCGATGCTGATTATGTCATTTTTATCGGTGGCTTAAACAAGAGTGCTAACCAGGATTGTGAAGACACAGACCGTGCTGGGTTAGGATTGCCGTATGGTCAGGACGATGTTATCCAAGCTTTGGCTAAGGTGAACAGGAATCTGATAGTCGTAAATATCTCGGGTAATGCGGTAGCTATGCCTTGGGTGAAGGAGGTTCCTGCCATCGTACAGGATTGGTATTTAGGTTCCGAAGCTGGTAGTGCACTGGCTGCCGTGTTGGTAGGAGATGTGAATCCGAGTGGAAAATTACCGTTTACTTTCCCTGTAAAGCTGGAAGACAATGCGGCTTATGCCTTAGGAGAATATACTGGCGTACGTTCTGATACTGTCATCAACATCAAATACAATGAAAGTATTTTTGTCGGATACCGCTGGGCTGACAAGCAGAAAAAGTCTAAACCGTTGTTTGCTTTTGGTCATGGACTTTCATATACGACATTCGAATACGGAAAGCCTGTTGCCGATGCTAAAACCATGTCACCTGATGGAAAGTTGACTGTCAAAGTAACCGTCAAGAATACAGGGAGCCGTGAAGGCCAGGAGGTTGTACAACTTTATATAGCTGATAAGAAATCTTCTTTGCCTCGTCCGCTGAAAGAGTTGAAAGGTTTCAAGAAGATAAAGTTGACACCGGGAGAGAGCAAGGAAGTATCTTTTGTTATTGATAAAGAGGCTTTGAGTTTCTTTGACGATACCAAACATGCCTGGATAGCAGAACCGGGAAAGTTTGAGGCTATCATTGCAGCTTCTGCTGCAGATGTGAAAGGTGTTGTGCCTTTTGAACTGAAGTAACAGGTGTGCTTTTTTCGATTCCTCGGTAGCGTGATTTAATGGGTTACCGAGGAATCTTCGATAGTGATACTAGTTTTCCAAACAATACCGATATGCGTCGGTGTATGCGTGAACGCAGCATTCAGATAAAAATGTCAAAATGCATCGCTTTTTCCTAGAAAATTCTGATATTTGCAGTTCCAAAAATAGACGGACTTATGAATTATCAGGAAACGCTCCATTATTTATTTACCAGCACTCCCTTATTTCAGCATGTAGGGAAAGATGCTTATAAAGAGGGATTGGAAAATACACATGCATTGGATGCATATTTCGGACATCCTCATCGTACTTTCCATACTATCCATGTTGCCGGAACCAATGGAAAAGGTTCCTGTTCACACACGTTGGCAGCTATTCTGCAGCGTGCAGGATATCGTACCGGACTGTATACGTCTCCTCATCTGGTGGATTTCCGTGAGCGTATTCGGGTAAATGGCGAACCGGTACCCGAATCTTATGTGGTAGATTTCGTGGAGAAGCATCGTCATTTCTTTGAACCTTTGCACCCTTCTTTTTTTGAACTGACTACAGCAATGGCTTTCCGGTATTTTGCCGATAGTCAGGTGGATGTGGCCGTGATTGAAGTCGGATTAGGAGGACGCCTGGATTGTACCAATATCATTCGTCCGGATTTGTGTGTCATAACGAACATCAGTTTTGACCATATACAGTTTTTGGGGGATACCTTGGAGAAGATTGCTGCTGAAAAAGCGGGAATCATCAAGTCGGATATTCCGGTGGTAGTGGGCGAAACTACGGCGGAGACAAAGCCGGTATTCTTGCGCAAGGCACAGGAAGTAGGAGCTCCGATAATCTTTGCGGAAGAAGAGCACCTGTTACTTTCGCATACGCGTACTTCCGACGGGCAATATTTGTATCAGACCGTAGATTATGCTGATTTGAAAGGAGAATTGGGTGGATTGTGTCAGTTGAAAAATACCAATACATTGCTTTCTGCTATCCGTCAGTTGAAAGTGCGGGGATATGCGTTGACGGATGAGGCCGTAAGAGAAGGTTTTGCCGGAGTCTGTGAATTGACCGGACTGATGGGACGGTGGCAGAAGGTAGGTTCTTGCCCTACAGTAATCTGTGACACAGGTCATAATGTAGGAGGAATTTCATATATTGTGGAACAGCTGGCTTTACAGACCTATGATAGGTTGCACATTGTGATGGGGATGGTCAATGATAAGGATATCAGTGGCGTTCTGGCTATGTTGCCTCGGAAGGCTTCGTATTATTTCACGCAAGCCAGTGTACAGCGTGCACTTCCTGCCGGACGGGTGAAGGAGTTGGCGAATAAGTTTGGACTGGAAGGGGAGGCTTATCCCGATGTAAGTTCTGCTCTTGCTGCCGCTAAAGCTGCAGCAACCGATAAAGATTTGATTTTTGTCGGTGGAAGCAGTTTTATTGTAGCCGACCTTTTAAGTTCGATGAAATAATCCGATTTCTTTTTGAGAAAATGTTTGGGAATCTTGAATAAAATCTTTTTATTTGCAAGGAAATTGCATTTGTGTAAATAGAAAGATTTTAATATATGAATAACACATTTTATCGCGAGGATAATCTGAGCGGATTGAAACGCACTGATTTCCAAAAAACGGTTCAAGGTAAAGAGACCGATTTATTTATTCTGTCAAATAATAATGGGGCTGAGGTAGCAGTAACAAATTACGGTGGTGCCATTCTGGCAATCATGGTTCCGGATAAGAATGGAAATTTAGGTAATGTGATTCAGGGACATGACAGCATTGAGGGTGTAATCAATAGTCCTGAACCTTTCTTGAGCACGTTGATTGGTCGGTATGGAAACAGAATCTGTAAAGGCCGGTTCACATTGGATGGTAAGGAATATACGTTGGCCATCAATAACGGACCTAACTCTTTACATGGCGGACCTACCGGTTTTCATGCCCGTGTATGGGATGCCGAACAACCTGCTAAAAATTCAGTAGTGTTGAAATACCTTTCTGTTGACGGGGAAGAGGGCTTCCCGGGAAATCTGAATGTAGAAGTAGTTTACACACTGTCTGATTCTAATGAACTGATAATCGAATATAAGGCTACTACCGATAAACGCACTTTGGTAAATCTTACTCATCATGCTTTCTTCAGCCTTTCCGGATTGGCAAATCCGACTCAAAGTGTCGAAAACAATATCCTTACTATCAACGCAGACTATTATACTCCGATGGATGAAGTATCCATCACTACGGGCGAAATTCTGAAAGTGGCAGATACACCGATGGATTTCCGGACACCGCATGTGGTAGGTAGTCGTATCAATGAACCTTTCCAGCAATTGGTTTACGGTGCCGGTTATGACCATTGTTATGTATTGAACAAACCCGAAGTCGGTGCGTTGAGTTTTGCGGTGAAATGCGTCGAACCGGTCAGTGGACGTTCGTTGGAGATGTATACTACAGAACCGGGTGTACAGCTTTACACATCTAATTGGCTGAACGGCTTCTCCGGTTGGCATGGAGCTACTTTCCCGGCTCGCAGTGCCATCTGTTTCGAAGCCCAACATTTTCCGGATACTCCTAACAAGGCTCATTTTCCGTCGGCTGTCTTAAATCCGGGTGAGACCTATCATCAAGTGACAGTCTATAAGTTTGGGGTAGAGAAATAAACGGACTTTCTGCTGAATTAACTTAATTTACAACTTAATACACTTTTATTTAAACCATGGAACAACAAAAACAAAAAACTAATGTCATCGCAATCATTACGATGTTCTTTCTGTTTGCGATGATTTCATTTGTTACCAATTTGGCCGCGCCGTTCGGTACAATCTGGAAAAACCAGTATGCCGGTGCCAACACATTGGGTATGATGGGTAACATGATGAACTTTCTGGCATATCTCTTTATGGGTATTCCTGCCGGTAACATGTTGGTGAGAATCGGTTATAAGAAGACATCCTTGATTGCTATGGCTGTCGGCTTCGTCGGTTTGCTGATTCAGTATCTTTCCAGCCTTTTCGGAGCGGATGTAGACGTATTCTCATTGGGTGAATATGCTATCAAGCTGAACTTTATCATCTATCTGTTAGGTGCTTTTGTCTGCGGTTTCAGTGTTTGTATGTTGAATACAGTTGTAAATCCGATGTTGAACCTGTTAGGTGGTGGCGGTAATAAAGGTAATCAGCTGATTCAGACTGGTGGTGCGTTGAACTCTTTGTCTGGTACATTGACCCCGCTGTTTGTAGGTGTGCTGATTGGTACTGTTACTCCGAAAACAGCCATGTCAGATGTAGCTCCTCTGCTGTTTATCGCTATGGGTGTGTTCGCATTCACTTTCATTGTTATTTCGTTTGTGAATATTCCTGAGCCTCACATGAGAAAGAAAGGAGAAGGCGCAGCGAAGGAAAAATTCTCTCACAGTCCCTGGAGTTTCCGTCATACGGTTTTGGGTGTTATCGGTATCTTTATTTATGTAGGTATTGAAATCGGTATACCTGGTACATTGAACTTCTATTTGGCAGACTCTAGCGAGAAAGGTGCCGGTATTCTGACAAATGGAGCAGCTATCGGTGGTGCTATTGCTGCTATCTACTGGTTGCTGATGTTGGTTGGTCGTTTGACCAGTAGTATTATCAGTGGAAAGGTTTCTACTCGTTCACAGCTGATAACTGCTTCTGCATTGGCTATTCTTTTCATTGCGATTGCTATATTCACACCGAAGAGTGTAGGATTCAATGTTCCATCTTTCGTATACGACCCGGTTGCCAAGACTTCTGAAATCCTGACTAATGCCGGCGTTCCTGCCGATCAGGTAGCTTTGTTCATTGACAATCCGACAGAAGAAAACCTGATGGCACATGCTGATTTATTGCAGGGCATGAGTCTGACTCCGACAGATGTAATGAATTCCATGAAAACTCCGTTGGTACCGGTCAGCTGTCTGTTCCTGGTGCTTTGCGGTCTTTGTACTTCTGTCATGTGGGGTGGTATCTTCAACCTGGCTGTAGAAGGTTTGGGTAAATATACAGCCCAGGCATCCGGTATCTTTATGATGATGGTTGTGGGTGGAGGTATCTTCCCGTTGTTGCAGCAAGTCATCTCTGATGCGGTAGGTTATATGGCCAGCTACTGGTTGATTGTAGCCATGCTTGCTTATCTGTTGTTCTA
>ENA-OOWM01000075-OOWM01000075.1-human-gut-metagenome-genome-assembly--contig:-NODE-75-length-15803-cov-1.892875_pt1 | contig 15803 bp, 6 predicted proteins | sample MGYA00241577_ERZ501323 | MGnify/ENA primary metagenome ERZ501323 (study PRJEB25962, sample SAMEA2042982) | human gut metagenome | biome: human gut; feature: human-associated habitat; material: faeces... | reverse complement strand
AGGTTCGATTTTATAAAGAGGACCTCTGGCAAAAGGGGGATTAAGAAGAATGCATATTAAATCAATTGTGTCAGATGAGGATAGGGAAGAATTAGAAAGAATGCTTTCGCTTGGGTTTATAATTCCTAATCAATTATTTAAAACAAGACAGAAAAGTAGAATGATTATCTATATTTTTACACCTGTAGAATTTTTACTGTCGATTAATTGTTATCTGTCGGAAAGTTATTTGATGTTTGGAATAGGGATTGGAACTTGTGTGGCTTGGATTATTTGGTATCAAATGATTGGTAAAAATTTTGAAAAAAATGTTCATGAATTTGTCTGGGGTAGATCAGGATATGAAACGGTGGATATCGATGAAAACGCAATTAAAATAGATGAAGATCAAATTTATGAATTTAAAAATATTGATAGAATGTTCTTATATAAAAACTTCTTTTTTTTCATAACAAATGAAAAGAAAATATTTATATTTAAAACGACAGATATGGAGTCGGATGAACTTATAAAAATTATTAAAACAACAGGGATTTTATTTGAAAAAAAAGAAAAACCATTTAATATTTATAAGTATTGTAAAAAAGGAAAAAGTTTTTAAAAATAAGCAGAGGATGGTGGATTTATCATCCTTTTAGAGAAGAGCATGTATTTTAAAGGGAATCTGGTTTTGCAGGTTCCCTTTTTGCCATCAAAAACGTTGATGTTTTATCAAATGACGCTAAAAATAAAAAGAATAATGCAGGGGGTGACATTATTAGTTATCGCTGTAATATTTGGATAAAATATAAATAAAACATAAAAAATATAAATAAATTATAAAATGGCGACAGTTTTTTCTTGTTCAAGTGTTTATTATATAGAGGACAAAATAAGACAGCAAAGGAAGTGGTGCTGTTGCATCGGAAAAATGACACAAAATTAGTGATGTCCATTCGGGAAAAGAATTGAAGGGGATTCTTTTCCCCATTTGTCGTGTTACGAAAGACTGAGGGTAAGAAAATATGCTAGAACTTGCAATCTGTGATGATGACATCATCCTATGTAATTGGTTAGAACAGAAGCTGCTCCATTATGGGAAAGCGAATGACTGTCAGATATCTATAGAAATATACTATTCTGCGGAGCAGCTTCTTAACAGGCTGGAAGAAGAATCCTACGATATGTTATTCCTTGATATTTGTCTGGAACATGAGAATGGAATTGATATCGGAACGGAGATACGAAAGAAAAATTATGGAAAAGAACTGCGGATTACCTATATTTCAACATATCAGGAATATGCTATGAAATTATTCCGTATTCATCCATTTGATTTTCTTGTAAAGCCAATCCGAGAGGAAGAACTTTTCCGGGTGATAGGTGAATTACGGGAACTGTTAAAAGAACGGAAGAAAATATTTGAATATACGGATACAAAAGGAATCCACAAGATTTCTTATGACAAGATCCTGTATTTTTATAGTCTGGGAAAAAGAGTACATATCGTGACATCGGAAAAAGAATATGAATATCGAGGAAAATTAAAGGATGTAGCGGATGTAACAGAAGAATATTTCTTACTGATTCACAAGTCCTATCTCATCAATATGGAACACGTGGAGCATTACGAATATGACAACGTGGTTATGAAAGACAAGACACGTCTCAGTATCAGTAAAGCAAATCGCAAGAAGGTCAGGGAAAGACTATTACAAACGGAGAAGAAAAGATTATGAATATCCATTTGATCACTTATCTGACAAGTAAATTATTCTGGATTTATACTGTGTTCCGTTACAATACCATCCTGTATCCAAAAAATGAGGATACACAAAAGCTATTTGCATATTTTTGTGCATATCTGCTTTCATGCTGGGGAAGCATGCAGTGGGGAACGATGTACGGAGATCTGATCTTTGAGCTGATAGCTCTGTTAATTATAACAGTGGCATATCAGGCAGACTGGCAACATCATGTCTGGAATACACTTATGGTATATATTATGGGAATTTTATGTGATGGGATTCCAATCGTGTTCTTTCAACGGTATGCGGTAGCAAGAAATCCGGTGCATCATCACATGGGACCGGGAACTATTGTAATGGGAAATTTTATATTCTTTTTACTGGAAGTCATTATTGAAAGAAAAGTAGGTGTAAAGAGAAGTTATTATATAAAGAACCGTCATTGGCTTGCTATGCTTTCTGTCCCGGTGATCAGCATTATAGTCTGTATCAGGATATTGCTGCCAGACAGAAGAGGTGTGCGGTCTACGATTGTATTATTCTTACTGTTTATCAATGTGTTTATTTTCTATCTGCACGATGAGGTTCAGAAAAGTTATATTGAAACAGCAAAACAGGAAGAGATGAAAATTCAGATGAGCCAGTATGCAAAAGAACTGGAGATGATGATGAAATCACAGGACAGGCTGAATAAGATACATCATGATTACAAGCACCATCTTACAACAATAGGGGCAATGGCAAAAACGGGAGGAAATGAAGAGATTCTATCGTATCTGAAACAAATGGAGAATATAGCCGGAACAGCCTTATGTCATCATTTATATACAGAAAACCGTAATATGAATAATCTGCTGAATTATATTTTGGAAGATTCGAAATCAGTAATTGAAAATCCGGAGATTTCTGTAGAAATACCGAATCATATAGGGGAAGAATTATTTGATATAAGTATAATAGTGGGAAATCTTATGGATAATGCTATTCGTGGGACAGCAGCTTCAGATGAAAGGAGATTATCGTTTCAGATGTATTATGGAAAAGGAATCATGAATATCCAGATTGAGAATAGCATAAAAGATACACCAAAAGTGCGGAATGGAATTTATCTGACAACGAAAAGCAGGAAAGAAGGACATGGAATAGGATTACAAAATGTGAAACTCGTAGTAGAAAAATATCATGGTCAGATGGAGATCTGCCATACGGAGAAATCCTTTCAAGTGAAAATATTATTATATATGAAATTAGATGAAAAATAGTAAGGCGATGGTGTCTTACTATTTTTTTCGACCGATTTCGTCTATTTTTGCCACCTCAAGGGGCATTTTTACCATTTATGAAAATTTTGTGATTTTTTAGATTATAGTAGTGCCAAAGTCAGAAAAAAGGAGGGTAGCGGTTATTTTGTAAAGGAATTATAGAAAAAGATTACAAGAGGGAGAAAGAGACTATGAAGAGATTTCGAAAGTCGGCTATAGCCTTAGTACTTGCACTCCTGATGGCACTACAGGGAACAGAGCCTATTTTTGTACAGGCAAAAGAGGCCATTGAGGATGTACAGAAGAATGCAGATTTCTCCAGACCAGAGGCTTTGACGGAAGAGGAAGCAGGGATTACAGATTCCACATCTGGAGAACAAGATAAGAGTCAGCAGTCTGATGCGGACGTACAAAATGAAACGACGCCATCAGAAGATACAGAGACGCAGGAAGAACAGACAACTCCAGCGGAAGAAACAGAAGAAAATCCGCAGGAAAAAGAAGTGGAGTTGAAAGAACCACAGGATTACTATCCGATTCCAGAAGAACCGGAAGGTGAACTGATTGATTATGATGCCATTTCCAAGACTTATAAGACAGGGGACAAGCAGTATACAACCGTTTATGGAGGTTATGTCGGAACTTATAAGAATGAGGATGGAGATACCGAGCTGGTTGATAATACACTTGTAAAACCAGAAGAAGCAGATACTCCGGCATCCGAAGAAGCACAGGAAGCCAGCAGTGTAGTGGCAACTGAAGAAAAGGAAGAGAAAACAGAAGTTTATCAGAACAAGGCAAACGATTATGCTATCCTTCTTCCGGAACAGATGTCAGAAGAGAATGGTGTAACGATTGAAAATGGAAAGACCAGAATCGGGATCATTCCGGTAGATGGAGATTATACACATTCCGTTATTAAAGACAATGCGATCCTTTATAATGAAGTTTACGAGGGCGCAGATGTTCAGTATACAGTACTGGATTCCAGCATTAAGGAAGATATCGTACTTCAGCAGCCAACAGACAGGGAAGTCTATGAATACGAGCTGCAGATTCCGGGGTATCAGGCAGAAGTAAAAGACAATCAGGTCTATATCTATCCGGAAGGGAAGACAATCAAAGATGCGAAGTATCTTCTGGAGACGCCATCAATGGAAGATGCTGCCGGGGAAATCAGTTTCCTGATCACATTGGAACTTCGGGAAGAAGATGGAAAAACAATCCTGACCGTAAAACCAGATAGGGATTGGCTTTCGGCAGAAGAACGTCAGTATCCGGTCAGGATCGATCCGACACCAGTAGAGATTCAGAAGAGTTCCTTTAACATGATCGGTGTGGAAGAGGGAAGTCCTACCAGTCAGATTGGTGACAACAATTATCCGTATGTCGGATTTGATGATGGTATTAAGTCTGGGAACCTTGCAGGATTTGGTACTGCACACCAGAACTGCCGGACTTATATCAAAGTAAATTCAAATTTTAGTCAGATTCCGAAAGATTCCAAAATTGACAGTGCAACATTTGCAGTCAGTCAGAAAACTGCATACAGTGGTGGTGCATCCCAGTTTGGACTTTATCGTGTAGATCAGTCGTGGAACACCTCCATCACATGGAAAACAAAACCAGTAAATCTTACGTTTCAGGATGTACAGAATGCAAGTACCAGCAGGAACAGCTATATCAATTATGACGTCAAAGATCTGGTCAATGACTGGGTGCAGGGAACTCATGCGAATAACGGATTTGCACTGGTAGCCATTGCCGAGGCAAATAACCTTGGAGCTTCTATGCAGTGTGAGGTACTGAATAACAGGGCATCCGTTTATGGACCGAAACTCAGCATCCAGTGGTCACCGGCTGAAGATCCATATCTGCGAGATATGTCACTGGATGAAACAACGATCCTGCTTCGCCCGATGACAGAAAAGAATACAAATGGAAAGCTGAAGTTTGATGCCGTATTTGCAGACGGAATTGCAAAGAGCAAATCTACAGTAGAATATTATCTGCTTCCAGATGAGGAAAATGAAGAACATCACGAAACAGATGCAAAACCATTGTATTCCTATCCAGACAGTACTGAATACAATAAGCAGTTCCCGGAGGCGAATAAGTATTACAGCAAAGATTCCAACTGGCAGAGTGCACTGTATTCAGGGCTGACGAAGGACAAGCTTTATAAGATCAAAGCAAAAGCATCGAAAGAGATTGATGGAAAGCTGGAAACAGGAAAAGAAGTGACCAGTGACAGCTTTGTGATCTATGAAGTGAAGCAGTTTGATACATTCCCGAAGATTGCAAAATATTATGGTGTTCCGCTTAAGAACATTATGAAAGACAATCAGGTTATGGACGCACTGGTAGTCGCAAATAACACGATCTTTATCCGTAACCCACAGACAAATGTTCCATATAGTCCTGCACCGCTTACCGATCAGGATAAGATGCGGATTGACGGAGCATTGATGGGAAGAGGCCTGCACTGTGAATTTGGATTTGAACCAGTCAACTTAAATACTGGTAACTTCTACATGGATCAGTCCGATGCGACGATGAATGAACTGAATGGAGAATTCTCCATTACAAGAAGCTACAATTCCAAAGGAACAGACCAGCATTCCATGTTCGGACGTGGATGGAGCTTTAACTATGACCAGTCACTTTCTCAAATGGAGGACGGAAGTCTTCTGTATATGAGAGGGGACGGAAGTTATCTGATCTTTGATAAGAATGAAGATGGAAGCTACACTACTCCGGATGGTTATGTATATGATTTAAAAGCAGTCAGCTATAAAGATACAGACCATGACTACATCGGATGGGAACTGACAGATGCGGATCAGAGCGTCTGGTCATTTGATAAATATGGAATTTTACGTTATGTAACGGATGTGAATGGATTTAAGACAGTATTAGATTATGACGATGATTATAATCTGAGTAAGATTACAACACCATCCGGAAAAACATTCGGGGTAAAACAGGATAAATTCGGGCATATCAAGGAACTGTCTCTTCCAGATGGTGGAAAAGTTTCTTACAAATATGATGAGCAGGGAAATCTGATATCTGTAACAGATCCGAATGGAACAACAAAAGAGTACAAATATGATGATGACAGCCGTATGACAAGCTGGAAAGATGAGAATGGCAATACGGTTGTAAAGAATACTTACGATAAAGAAGGAAGAGTTGTAGAGCAGACTGATGCAGAAAAAGGAACGGCAACTTTCAAGTACGGAAAGAGTTCTACTACAACAACGGATAACGAAGGAAATAAGACCGTTTATCATTATGATGATCAGTACCGCACAACATCCATTGAATATCCGGATGGAACAACCTGTGAAAAGACTTATAATGCAGAGAATCAGCTTGCTTCCGAAACGACAGCAGCCGGAACAAAAACTTACACTTATGATACATTTGGCAATGTAGCAACGGAGACAAGAGAGGATGGAAAGACAGCCTCTTATACTTATAATGAGCAGAATAAGCTGACCAGTGCAACTGGATATAACGGAGCAACGGTTACTTACAGTTATGACGGTAATGGAAATATGGTCACATCTACAAAACCGGATGGAACAGCCATTACCTATACTTACGATGACAAACATCGTATGGTATCCCAGACAGACGGCAGAGGTGTCACAACAACGTATTCGTATGACGGACCGAACATGACCGGATATGTGGATGGAAATGGAGCAGCATGGGGATTCACGTATGACGCGATGAATCGTGCAGTTACCATGACAGATCCACTTGGAAATGTAACCTCGAACAGTTACGATGCGAATGGCAATCTGACTTCCAAGACAGCAGCCGATGGCGGTGTGACCGCTTATACGCTGGATGGTGTGGGAAATATTACAGCAAGTACTGACGCACTGGGGAATACCACCACTTATACTTATGATAAGATGTACAACATGACCAGTGGTACAGATCCGAAAGGAAATCAGATCAGCTACGTTTATGATAAGAATTATCAGCAGGTCAAAGCAACCGATGCAAAAGGAAATACAATTACTTATAAGTATGACAGCATGGGACGTGTCATAGAAGAGAGTAATAAAGATTTTGGAACAAAGCTCTATGAATATGACAAAGCAGGAAATCTGAAAAAATATACCGATGGAAATGGAAATGCAACCGTATCCAAGTTTGATTCTCTTGGACAGGTGCTTCAGTCCAAAGATGCAGTTGGTAATATAACCAAATATGAATATGACGCATTAGGAAATGAAACCAAGATTACTTATGGAGATGGAAGCAGCCATTCCAAGGAATATGATAACTGCGGAAGACTCGCTAAAGAGACAGATGAATTAGGTGCAGTTACCACTTATACTTATGATGCGGCAGACAATCTGGTATCAAAATCAGATGACAGTGGAAGAACCTGGACTTATACCTACGATAATACAGGAAACCGCTTAAGTGAAACCAACCCAGAAGGTGGAACTACCACATATACTTATGATAAAGCAGGAAATCTGGTATCTTCTACCGATGAAGAGGGAAGAACAGATACTTATGCTTACGACAAGGCAGGAAATCTGACTACATCCAAAGATGCCCTTGGATATACCGTATCCATGAAGTATGACTTAAATGGAAATCTGGTATCCTCTACCGATGAAAATGGAAATACCAGTACCATGACTTACGATGGTAATGGAAACATGACATCGGTAAGCGATGCAAAGGGCAACATTACAGCAATGAAATATGATTCCACCGACAATCTGGAACAGACGGTGGATGCCCTGAAAGGAAAGACCACTTACGAATACGATTCACAGGGCAACAGCACAAAGATGACAGATGCCCTCGGCAATGCGTATAGTTATGTGTATGATAAAGAGGGAAATAACACATCCATAATACTGCCGACAGGGGACAAGGTGCTGATGGAGTACGATGCCATCGGACAGCTTGTAAAATGTACGGATGCACAGGGACTCGTAATTACCTATCAATATGACGGAGCAGGCAACCTGATCCATTCCTCCGACAATGGTGGAAACAGTATGGATTATACTTATGATGGTGCCGGAAATGTACTGACACAGACCGATGAACTTGGCAGGACAGCAACATACAAGTACGATCAGTACGGCAGACTCCTGAAACTTACTGAAGCAGACGGAAGTATCACATCTTATGAATATGATGTTATGGACCGCATTACAGCGGTAACGGATGCGGAAGGTCATAAAACAACCTTTACCTACGATAAAGTCGGCAACCAGTTATCCATGACAGAAGAAGAGGAAGCCACATATAAATACGCTTACGATAAGAAAGACCGGGTTATTTCTCAGACAAATCCACTGGGAGCATCCAGCACCTTTAAGTATGACGGAAATGATAATGTGACGGAATCTGTCGATGAAAACGGTACGGTTACCAAGTATGCTTACGATAAAAATGACAATCTCGTATCCCAGACAGACGGAAATGGAAATACGACAACCTACCAGTATGATGAACTGGACCGCAAGATCGGTGAGACTTCTCCGTTAAAAGAAACAAATGAATACCGTTATGATGCCATTGGAAATCTTACCAAATCAAAAGATCCGATGGGACTCATTACCGAATACAAATATGACAGCCTGAGTAACATGACGGAACAGATTTCTCCAAAGGGAGCAGTTACCAAATATGATTACGACAAGCATGGCAATGTCATTTCTGTAACGGATGCAAAGGGAAATGAGACACAGTACAGTGTTGACCTGAATGACAATGTCACAAAGATGACACAGGCGAATGGTGGAGAGTATACCTATAGTTATGATAAAGCCGGACGTCTGAAGAGTATGACCAGTCCACTGGGTTATACTAAAAATTTCTCTTATGATAAAGTGGACAACGTGGTAAAAGAAAGCGACAGCTTAAAGAGTACCACTACTTATACTTACGATAAGCTCCATAACATGAAGTCTTCTACCAATGCACTGGATGGAACAACCAGCTTTTCTTATGATAAGTATGGCAATCTGGTGAAGGAGACAGATCCGCTTGGACGGAGCAATACCTACAGTTATGACCTGGCAGGTCAGATGACTTCTGCAGCTGATCCGCTTGGTAAGATAACTGCTTACACTTACGACCCGGCAGGAAATATTACTGAGATCACCAAACCGGGTGGAAGAAAGACCAGCTATGGATATGATAAGAATTATAATGTTACATCTGTAACAGATCCGATGGGCTATGTTGCAAAGACAGTCTACGATAAAGACAACCGTGTAACAGAAGAGACCGATGCACTGGGGCAGAAGGAATCCTATACCTATGATAAGGACAGCAGGGTAACTTCTATTACAGACAAGCGTGGATTCACAACGGGATTTGATTACGATGCACATGGGAATATTCAGGTTGTTACAGATAAGACCGGATTAAAGAGCCATCTGGAATATGACAAGAATGACAACCTGACCAAAGTAACTGATGCCCTTGGCGGTGTAACAACTTATGGTTACGACAACATGGATAACCTGGTGACCTTCACCAATGCAGCAAATAAGACAACGAATTATACTTATGACTTAGAAGGCAACCTGACATCCATCAAAGATCCGGCAGGAAGAACGGAGAAATTCGACTATGATGAAAAAGGCAGACTGACCGGACATACACAGGCAAGCGGCAAGAAAACCACGTATGATTACGACAAACTGAATGACCTGTTGGAGAAATCTTATCAGGACGCAAAAGGCGAGACATCCGAAAAGGACGTGACCTACGCATATAACAGTGCCGGGGAACGGATATCCATGAAGGATCAGACTGGTAAGAGCAGCTACGAATACGATGCACTTGGAAGAATCACCAAAGTGACAAGCGGTTCGAAAAAGGATGTCAGCTACGTTTATGATGACGCAGATAATCTGCAGGCAATCGTATACCCGGATGGGACAAAGATCAGCTATGAATACGACTTAAATGATAATCTGGTAAAACTGACAGACCGTAATAGAAAAGTAACCACTTACAAGCATGATGCACTGAACCGTGTGACAGAAGTTACTAGAAGTAATGGAACAAAGACGGAAGTATCTTACGATGCAGAAGATCATATCACAAAGATTGTGAATACCTGTGGTTCCTGCGGCAAAGTAATCAGTACTTATGAGTACAAGTACAATGATCAGGGATATGTAGTTGGAGAAACAGCTACGGAACTGGAAGCTGGAACAAGAAAGACGCCAAGCTGGGAAGACTGGTACAACTGGGGCGATACACAGAAAGAGACAGACAAAGCAGACTGTGAGCATCAGGAAAAAGAGATCCAGACGACACGTACCTATGAATACGATGACAACTGGGAACTGACACGCTGTACAGAAAAAGCAGAGGGCGGTAAAAAGACAGTCCATAATTATACTTATGACAAGATTGGAAACCGGACCTCTTACGAGAAGATCGAAGATGGTGTCAGCAAAGCAAAATATAACTATAAGTACAACGATTCCAACCAGCTCATCAAACGCACGAATGCAAAGATCTGGGGCGATCCGGGAACAACCTACAGCTATGATAAAGATGGCAATCTGATCCAGGAATGTGATAAGACAAACAGTGCAGATCCGGTTACTTATGAATACACAGCAGAGAATCGTTTGGCAGTAGTAAAACAGGGTGGAACAGTCCTGATGGCAGCCATGTACGATGGAGATAACAACCGGGTATTCGAACTTGATAACACCTATAAATGGGAAGACTGCTATGGCGATGAAGTCCTGATTCCGGAGAACCAGCGTACCGAAGATGGGAACAGCCCGAAAGAGCAGCTTGCCTCTCTGGTAAAAGGCGGTTCCAATGCCAAAGGATGCACACTGACAGAGTATATCAACGATATCAATCGCGAGAATACAGAAGTCCTTGCAGAGTATGGAGCAGACGAGAAAGTACGTCAGGCTTATACTTATGGAGAAAGTGGAATCGGAGAACGGGTAAGCGTTGATAAATCGGAAGAAAGCAGTTATTATTTATATGACGGAAGAAACAGCGTGACCGGAATCCTGACAGAAAATGCTAACCTGACGAACAGTTATCAGTATGATCCATACGGTAACCTTACATCAGGAACAGCAGACGGTGTCAATTACTACGGTTACAATGGGGAGTCCACAAATGTAAAAACAGGACTTCAGTATCTGCGGGCAAGATACTATAACGCAGAGAACGGAACCTTTACAACTGAAGATAGTGACCTTGGAACGACAGAAAATCCATTGACCAGAAACCGCTACGATTATACGACCAATAATCCGCTGAATTACAGTGATCCGACAGGACATTCATTGTGGAGCAGGATTAAGAGTACAGCTAAAAAAGCAGCGAAAGCAGTCAAGAGTGTCGGCAAGAAAATCGTTAATACTGCGAAAAAGGTAGTCAAAACAGTAGTAAATACAGCTAAGAAAGCAGCAAAAACTATTGTTAACACAGTGAAGGGGGTAGCAAAAACTGCCAAAAATGCAGCTAAACATGCAAAACAGACATATCAATCTGTGAAAAATCGTGTAACCAGTAGCAGTACATATCAAAAGATCACATCCAGAGGAAGTCAGTTTATTCGTTCTGTAAGCAATGGGGTACAGAAAATTGGAAAAACTTATACATCTTTCAAATCCTATGTTTCAGAAAGAACGGCAGAAATCCGCTCAGAAGTGGTACGACATATGTGTACGACAACAAATCGTATTACAGATAAGCTTGGAAAAGTAGACTGGAATGCGGTGAAAAAAGTAGCCATTGGTATAACTGCGGTTACAGTTTCTGGTCTTGTAGTTGCTGCAACAGGCGGTTTGGCTGCAGGAGCAGTTCTGGCAGCATTGCCAGCAATGGGTGGCTTAGGAACGGCGATGGTTTCAGGAGCAGTTATTGGAGCTATTGGTGGAGCTTCATATAGTGCAGTGAATTCAGGTTTGTCTGGAAATAGTCTGAAACAAGTAGCAAAAGATACGTTAGTCGGTGGTATTGCAGGAGCAGTGACAGGTGGCGTTATGGGTGGCCTTAGTTATGGGGCTGGGAAACTTTTGAATGTAGTAAGGAGTGCAGGAAGTACCCATAATGATGGGATTGATAAATCGTTTAAAAAATTAGTTGCAGAAGTAACCGAAACAAAATTGCCAGAAGGCACTTGGGAAAAACCACCATTAGAGCGAGGAGATATTATTGACAAAGCTATGGGAAATAACTTGGGACACAATTTCCCGACCATAGATAAAGTAGAAAATGGTGTTGTGACTAGTGTTAAAAGCCGAGACTTAGGTGCAAAGACTTATCAAAATGGTAATAAATTGGAAAAGGTAATTGTCAAGGACATTAATAAAGTTTCAGGATTTATAGGAGAAACATTTAATGGTAAATTTGTTAATGCGGAAGAAATAGTGGGTAGACAATTACAAGTAGTTGTTCCAAATGTAACATTAAGCGAAGCTCAGATAAATGCAGTTAATAATGCTACAAAACATGGTATTGATAAAGGTGTTAAACTCATTATTACAGTAGGAAAATAATAGCAAAGTAAATAGCTTAAGGGGAATATTTTATTCCCCTTAAGTAATAGAGAGGAGAAAACGGATATGATTTCTGTATATTATAATCAAAAATATGGTTTCTTAATTGTGCCTAATGCCATTGAAAGGTTTATGGGATGTTATATTTCTATCGAACCTACAATTGAAATTATGGCTGAAGAAACAATAGATAAGATAGGCTGTGCAATTAGAAAAGGAATAAAAATTGCAGAAAGTTCCCCAAAAGTAGACGAATCTCAATTAAACAATTTTTGGAAACAAACAAAATATAAAAGTTTTCCAACATTTTCCAAGAATTATCAAAGAATTGATTTGAAACAAAATGGAGATGAATTAGAAATTAGAAGATGGGAACGGAATAATAGAGGGGGATATTCGCGAAAAACGGAAGAAAAAGATTATATTAATTTTATAGAAATGTCGGATTATGAATTGGGCTTGTTTATAAAAAAAATGTTTGAACCATGTGAAATTAGAATTGATGAAACAGAAAGATTTGAAACATTAGAGGGGAAAATAATTAGTTATTCGATTCCAAATGAGCATTATAAAAATATTGGTGATGGTCATACAGATTCTTATATGACATATAGAAATGAAGATTATGATAAGTTGTATATTTCTTTTTTGATAGGTGATGGAACTGATTGTACAGATGAAGTAAGCATAAAAAATCATTACAAAAAAATATACAAGCAAATGTCGAATATTAAATTTGAAAGTAAATGTAATAAAAAATATGTACATTTTTTAACAGAAAATGGAGAAGTATTGCTGAGTTTTATTGATAATGGTTATGTGGAGTTTTTTATGTGCATTCCATATAATATTGAAAGAAAAGTTCAAAAGGAGTCAATAGAACAGTATTTAAAAATGTTATTTTCGATAAAAATTGAAGATAAATAAAGCGTGAAGGAGAGAATATGCAAAAGAAGAATTGTGTTTTGTGCATAAGTATAGGAATTATAGTATGTATATTGTTATCAGCTTGCTCCAGACAACCAGACTTTGATGCCAAATCCTACGTCCAAAGTTCTCTTGATGCACACTATCATGGAGAATATAAGGACTATGCGAATCTGTTAGAAATCTCGGAAAAAGATGCCAAGAAAGAAATCGAAGAGGATTTTAATGAGAGTATCCAACAGCAATTTGATGATTCCGATAACATTACGGATAAAGGAATTGCTGATTATGCGGAAAAACTGACAGAAGTAAAGAAACTGGCAAAATACAAAGTACAAGATGTGAAAGAAGAGGATGGAGTCTATACAGTAAGTGTACAAGTTGAACCATCCAATGTATTTCAGACATTGCAACAAAGCTCTACAGAGGTAAGCAATGAAAAAATAAAGCAGGGATTGGATGGAAATGATCCGGAAGTCTTTGCAGCTGTATTAACAGAAAGTGTCCAGAAGAGTCTTGAAAAGAACAGATATGGAAAAGCTGTTACTGTAAACGTATCCGTGGAAAAAGATAACTCAGGAAAATATGGTCTTTTGGATACAGAGATGAATAAGTTGGAAGCAGCGATGTTCCCAACAGAATAAGAATGAATGGAAAGCTATCAGAGGAAAAAAACTGGTAGCTTTCTTTTAAACTCCAAGACAAGAAAACTTGTTAAAAAAGCTATTGTAATAGTAGAAAAATTATAATAAATAATGGATGACAAGAGTCTTTTATTCATTATGAGAAAAAGAAGGAATCTCCTATGAACCAACAAGAAATATTCACGTAAGATGGAAAAAAGTGCTGTAATCGAAGAGGTTGCAGCATTTTTTTCTTCGACATTTTTCGAACATTATAACGTACCTATCCGGTCACCGCCATGCTCCGATTTGATTTCTATACCAAAAATCAGATCGGAGGAAAGATAAATGGCTTATAACAAGACAAGTGAAGAACGAAAGTGGAATTATTGGAAAGAACAGGAAGAAAAGAAATTGCGTGAACTGGGAATGGAAGAAGAGAAGATCCAAAAGCTGCGCCAGATGGACAGGGAAGACTTTCTGGAAGAGCGCAGATACCGGGAACATCTGGATGAAACGATGCAGGATATGGATTCCATAAAAGAAAAGGACAGCGAGCTGTTTGCAAGGGATGTAAAGGAGCTTCTGGATCACATAGGTGATAAGCGAATCTATGAACTATTGAAAGAAACGGAGCATCAGACACTGGAAATCCTCTTACTCAGTACATGGGGATATTCTGGAAGAGAAGTTGCTAAGATTATGGGAATGGCAGAACAGACGATTTATACCAAAAGAAACCGTTTGAGAAAAAAATTAAAAAATTTATCAAAAATTGAATAATTATGGCGTTTTTCGTCGGCTATTTAATAGGCAGGTAAATTTTGCCAGTGTACTTTGACAACCTCATACCAGCATTACAGGTACGTTCCCGTAAGTAGAAGCGTGGCAGGAAGACGCGAGGACAGATGAAAAGGGCATGGAAGAAATTAGACCAGAAAGTGAGAGGCAGAGTTCTTTTGTGGCGTTTTCGTTTCGAGCGAATCATCTTTAACTGAAACAGGACCGTGGCGGTCTTTTGCGAGGATCACTTACGAGGGGATAATGATACATAGGAACTGCCAGTGAGCAGAGGATGGACTTTGGGTTGTAATCAGCAAGACTTTTAGAAAATCCGTGAGCGGTGCAATGCCAAGCATCCGCCTGTAATGTTCCCGTAAGGCAATGGGGGAGTCGAGGACAAATACAACGCCAAAAATCAAAAGTATAAGAAATCAAGGAAGAATGTGTCGTTGATATCAGATACATGCGGCTGTAGGGAGAAATCCTTTACAGCCGGATTGATGTGATATCAGCACGCATATCAGGTAACAAATTATGTATTACACAAGAGAATATCTCAATAGAGCGCATCGAGAAATTGATACTATTTACCGAGTGCTGTTCCCGGAACATGGAATGGCAGTAAGGGAAGAACAGATTATGTTATGCCACAAAATGCTGGATAACCTGCTGGGAAGAAACATAGCACTGTGTGACGCGGGTGTCGGTATCGGCAAGACGTATGCCTATCTGGTGGCCTGTGTTCTGATGAGAAAATATTCCCTCCTTGCAGAAGGATGTTCCCCTTATGAGCAGCGTCCGGTCGTGATATCCACTTCCAGCATTGCACTCCAGAAAGCAATTCTTACAGAATATATCCCTTTTCTCTCCCGGATTCTTCAGGAGAACGGGACGATTCAGGCCCCTATTAAAGCTGTGATACGAAAAGGGAAA
>ENA-OOWM01000034-OOWM01000034.1-human-gut-metagenome-genome-assembly--contig:-NODE-34-length-23376-cov-1.849492_pt1 | contig 23376 bp, 10 predicted proteins | sample MGYA00241577_ERZ501323 | MGnify/ENA primary metagenome ERZ501323 (study PRJEB25962, sample SAMEA2042982) | human gut metagenome | biome: human gut; feature: human-associated habitat; material: faeces... | reverse complement strand
AATAAATGGGATGAGAATCGTATGGATCCTCCTTATACCACATCTCAACGTACTTCAGGGATGAATTGGCCAGTGTTGAGGCTTGCTGACCTTATTTTAATGCAAGCTGAGGTCAAAGCGGAATTGGGAACGGAAGGAGAAGCAATCCAATTACTTAACCAAATCCGTCAACGCGCTTTTGGTAATTCCGATCATGCCATTTCAGCTTCAGGTGAAGTTTTGAAGGAAGCTATTTTACAGGAGCGCAAATTAGAACTTCTAGGTGAAGGGACTCGTCGCTGGGATTTGATTCGTTCGGGTAAATTTGTGGAAAAAGCTTTAGCTGTTCGTGCAGAAATGACGGATATGGTTCATGATTTGCAAACAAAAGGATACCATGAATTTGCTAATGGTAATGTGATCTCGAATTATGTATATACTAAGAAAGTGCATTTAAGTTCACCGTTGACTTTTGATCCTGATGAGTCGGATCCAGCTCTGTATCCAGGATGGAGAGGACAATATGATTATAGTACCACTTCGGTAAAAGTTACTGGGACAGACCATAATCTGGCTATTGAGGGGCTGTTTAATTATATAGATCCCGATGGTGCTGAAGCAAAGAAACTGCTTGACGAGGGTTATGCAAAGGTTGATTGGGGAGCAACATTGGTGAAATATGCTGATCATTATACGAATAGTAATTTGTTGCCGGGAGTAAAGGACGGTAATGTTCCTCCCAGATATTACTGGCCTATTCCATTCGAAACGTTGAGCAAATCTAAAGGCAAGATAACGAATGGATATGGTTTGGCACAAGAATAAGAATTATATATGAAAAACATTTTATCTGTTTGCGCATTTTTGCTAGTCTTTGGAATGCTCCCTTTATGGGGCAGTTCCAAGATTCTTTAAATGAAGATCAAACTATTGTACGTATTTGGGAAGGTGATAATTAGGATCCTTCTATTGTCCGTTATGGAAAGTCTTATTATCTGGTCCATTCTTCTTTTGTTTATATTCCGGGACTGGTAGTTTACACGTTGGATGACTTGGTCAATCTATGCTTATGAGAACGGATTTCAAACATTGGGTTGTCAGGATCCTTTTACGTGAATTGGTTCAGAAGGAGAATGGTTACATTTGAAAGAAGGAGTTATTTCTTTACCTGTACCGGATCACTTAATAGGCTAATTTGCCGTTTGGTTCCGCTATGTTCGCATGTCAATTGGCCTATTAGCAAATTGGCAAATTAGCACATTCTTCAAAATTTGCACATAATAGACCAATTTTTACCTTTCTGTCCCCTGTCTCTCGTTTACTTTTGTAGTAGAACAAATCTTAATCTATACAAAATGAAACATTTACATTTCCTCGCTTTTGCCTTGTGCTGGCTTGTATGGGGACATCTGTTAAAAGCACAAAGTATTGATCATTATAGTTCGTTAGATCCTTCGCAACCTATAGAATTTAAAGGGAACTGCCTTCGTTATGCAGATAAGGAAATTATTTTAGGTCCGAAAACATTTTTTGTTGATGGGCAGTTGTCCGATAGGGAAGTGGCGGATAATCCTTATGTTTTTAATAGTTTCAATAAAGCTGCCGCTAATTTCTCAGCTGGTACGGAAGCGGAACCGATGAAAGTTTATTTGGCTCCTTATGTCTATTGGATTGATGATCCAGATGACCCTGCTATTCGTGTTGGTAAAGACGGACGTGAACCGTTCGGCTTGGTTGTTAAATGCCCTTATCTCCATATTATCGGATTGAATAGCCATCCTGAAAATACAGTCTTGGCATCCAGCCGTGGACAGACACAGGGGGCTGTCGGTAATTTCACCATGTTTGATTTTTGGGGAGACGGTCTGTTGGTAAAGGACTTGACCATGGGGAATTTCTGTAATGTCGATTTGGAATATCCTCTGAAGAAAGAATTAAGCAGGAAAAAACGAATGTCTGCCATCACTCAGGCACACGTTGCTTATTGTCATGGCGACAAGATTGTGGCGGATAATGTACATTTCATCAGCCGCTTGAATATGAATCCGTTGAATGGCGCCAAGCGGATACTTTTTAATAAATGCCACATGGAAAGTACGGATGACGCATTGACCGGAACAGGGGTTTATCTGGATTGTACACTTCATTTTTATGGTCAGAAACCTTTTTGGAGAAGTGATATGGGCGGAGCTGTATTTTTGAACTGTGACTTTTATGTGTGTCATGAGGAAGACCGGCAATATTTTTGTAAGTCGGTCGGGCCGTTAAGTATTGTTGATTGCCGTTATCATTCGAAGAAGCCGGTTTATGCGGGCTGGACACATGATCCTACAGATTGGTTGCGTTGTTATCAATATAATGTGAAGCTGAACGGGCAACCTTATGTAATAGGGGCTGACAAGCCTTATAATACGGTTTGCATGGATCAGTTGAATCAACTGAAAGCTTTCCGGTTGGAAGAGAATGGAGAGGTGATTTATAATACTTACAATTTATTGAGAGGAGAGGATGACTGGGATCCTCTTCGGGTGAAAGACCGTATTATTGCTATAGGTAAGCGAGATGGAAGGGATTATACTCGGATGCCTTCTTGTCTTTCTGTAGAGCCCTTAACGGCTTCCATTCAGACTGGTGGCCAGCCGGTCAGACTGGTTGCGACGGTGAAAAGGCATTGCAACTATGTACTGAATAATGTTCCCGTGAAGTGGAAAGTACAACAAGGTTATGAAAAGAATGTGAAATTATCCACTTCCGAGGGATATGAATGTGTTGTCGAGGCAACTAATGTGGAGGATGAAACAAAGCATTTTACAGTGATAGCCTATACAGAGGATGGTTTGGAATGTGCCACAGAACTTACGGTTGCACCGGACTATGTATCGGCTCCTTCGTTTACGGAAAATCCAAAATTGAATATTGCTAAAGGAGTAGCTACTGTCAGTTATGCTTTAAATTTGAATGGGCGTAAGGATGAATCATTGATAACCTGGTATAGATGTACGGACAGGAACGGGACTAATAGACTTCCGGTTTCGGTATCCCGCTTGAATGAACCGGAATATTCCTATACTTTGGTAAAAGAAGATGTTGGTTATTATCTGATGGCAGTTATCGCTCCCAAGCATCTGCGTTGTTTGCCGGGGGAAGAACGAATTGTTGTTTCCAACTCTCCGATAAAAAAAGGGCAAGTGAACATCACTCATATATTTGAAACGGATTTTCAGAACTTTCCATGTAAGAATCAACCACAACTTTTACCGGGATTCTGGACGATTGGTGGATATAAGCCTTTGGATACGGCAGAATATGATTGGCAGGTAGTTCCGGATAAGGATTATTGGATTTATGGGCCGGGAATGAATGGTTCCCATGGAACCGGTTTGTTACAAGATCAGAAAGGAGCTCGTTTGCTTTATACTCCATTGGATGGCAGTTATGGAGATATGGCAATAACATTGAATGTGGATGCCAGTAAAACAGCAGGACAAGGTTTTGGTAGTGCTACAGGACAGTATTTGGATTTGTATATCAAGTTTGATACCCGTACTTTAACAGGATATGCATTACGTATCATTCGTACGACCAAGTATAGTAATGCAGTTGATTTTATCTTGATGAAATATGAGAACGGGGTGGCTGAGGCTATCAGTCAACCGGTATCTTCTACCTGCTATCGTACAGATTGTACCATAACATTGACTGCTAAAGGAGGAAAATTGACAGCACATGCTTCAACAACTCCGCTTCCGGCGCCTGTAACTGATCCGAACTTGAAACTTTCGGTAGATTTGGAGGCGGATATAGCCTCGAATACTTTTGGGGGCACCGGTATCCAGCATACGGGCAGCTGTGGTGAAAGTACAACGATGCTGCACTATATGAAGGTGGAATGGGAGTAGAGTGATTAAAAGAAAGTAATAGATAATTATGAAGAAGAGTATTATTGCCATAGCATTTTTGTTGTTATGTCCATTTTATGGGGTGAGAGCACAGGAGAGACCATTTTTTGATTTGTCAGGAAAAGGATGGCATTTATGGCAGGATAAAAATGCAGCTTGGCAGACAGAGGATATTTATTTGACATTGGAAGAGGCACAGAAAGTTCCTGCAACTGTTCCTACAGCGGGATGGGATATATTGACTTCTGCCCAGACTCTTCCGGTACAGGTTCCCGGAACAGCTGAAGAATATCTTCAAACTCAGTCCGGACCCGAAGGAGATATTACAGGAGTTACATGGTGGAGTCGTACAATGGATATTCCGGTGTTGAAGAAAGGACAAAAAGTCTTTTTGAATTTTGGCTCTATACGTTCACGGGCGGAGATTTTTATTAATCAGAGATTAGTGGATTATCAGATTGTGGACAATGTTCCTTTCGAAACGGATATTACTCCTTATATAAAATCGGGAGAACAAGTACAATTGGCTGTACGTATAACGGATGCGGGTGGTAACCATGATTGGCGTGACTCCAGAACTATTCCGTGGGGAGATAAAATGTTGCCTCCCGGTCATGGCTTTGGAGGAATAACAGGAAAAGTTGGTATGAAGGTCTGTAATGCTGTTTATGTGGCGGATATTTATATGCAGAACACTCCTCAGATAACCACCGCTAATGCTATTCTGACGTTACAGAATGAAAAAGGAAAGACTACGAAGCAGGATCTTCGTATAACGGTGTACGAGTGGCAAAATAAAGAAAAAATAGTTTATTCTAAAGAGATAAAGGGTGTTTCATTAAATAAAGGCCTAAATGAACTGAAGATTCCTGTATCAGCTCCGGATGCGAAATTATGGAGCGTGGATGATCCTAATCTGTATGTATGTGAGGTGGAGTTATCCGAAGGAAAGAACTGGGTAGATAAAGATTCCCGCCGTTTTGGATTCCGTTGGTTCGAGGCTTCCGGTATAGGTGAGGATGCTGTTTTTCGTTTAAACGGAAAACGTATCATGCTTCGCTCGGCCATCAGTTGGAGTTTTTGGCCGGTCAATGGTATTTTTCCATCGGAAGAATTGGCTGAAAGGCAAATTCGCATCGCTAAGGAGTTAGGATTGAATATGTTGAATTTTCATCGTTTTATCGGTAATACTGACGTAATGAATTATGCTGATGAGTTGGGACTGCTCTATTTTGAAGAGCCTGGCGGCTTCCGTCTGGATGTGAGACAGCCGTTTATGAATGCTGTTTTGCATGAAAAGGTCATCCGTATGGTAAAGAGGGATCGCAGTCATCCCTGTCTGGTTATCTATAATATGATGAATGAATCGGGAAATGCTGCTCCTGAAAAGTTAGAATTGGAAATTCAAGCGATGAAGGATATGCGTGTATTGGATCCTTCCCGGTTGATTCTTCGTACCTCGGCTTGGGCTAAGGGAGATGATATAGAAGATCAGGCTAAAATTCATATTCGTCCTTACGATGAAAAAGTGTATTGGAGTGGTTGGTATGATTATCATCGTGCCGGAGGACCTGCTGTTTGGAATGAAGGTTTGTACAAAGGCCCTGACGATTATTATAATGATACCAAGAATAAGCGTGAAATTGTATTCTTTGGTGAGGAAGGGGCTTTATCATCACCTCCTCGTTTGGAAAAGAATAAAGAAGATTTGGAAAAATATAACTATAAAGGATGGGATGGCAGAGAGTTTCTACGTTGGTATGATGAATTCAATAAATTTCTGGATGCTAAACAGTTAAGGACTGTTTATCCTACCGTGGATGATTTGTGTGTGGCTATGGGAACTGTATCCTATGAACATCAGGGACGTAAAATAGAATCGGCCAGAATGAATAATTTGACGGATGCATACGTTGTTAATGGATGGGAATCGGAATTGACGGAGAATTATTCGGGAATTGTCGATTGTTTTCGTTATCCCAAATCAGAACCGGCTATCATAGCTCGTTATAATCAGCCTTTGTATGTAGCGGTAAAGACCAGGCAACAGGTTGCAGTCGCAGGGGGAAAGGTGACCGTTGATTTTTATCTGATTAATGAGAAGAATGTCCGGGGAAAACATCAATTGAAAATCTCGGTGACGGACTCTCAAGGAAATATAACGGAGGTAGGGACTTATGAAACGGAAGCCGCCGGAGGTGAGGTTTATGGTCAGTTGTTGGTGAAAGATGTAAAAATACCTGTTCCTACAGCTGGAGGACTTTGTAGGATTGAAGCAAAACTGTGTAAGGAAAATTCTGTTGTTACAACTGGGTATGATGATATATTGTCTGTAAATCTGGCATCCAATATGTTGGATGGTAAAGGGGCCGTTTGGGAAGATGGGAGTGCTTTACAGAATTTCTTGAAGGGTAAAACGAAAGAAGCGGTTGCAGCTTACGAGGATAATTTAGGAAAGTTGGATTGGATTATGGTGGCCCGTCCTCCTAGGAAAGATCAGTTGACAATGGTGCCGATGGAAGCGTTACGCTCTGCCGATGGCAAACCGGGATTGGATGTGGTCTATTATGAGGATATGGAATTTCAGAAGGAAGTTTATCATGAAGTGGCCAAGGTGGTTAATCTGAGTGCTATTGAGGGAGCTACACCAAGTCCTTTTGTGTATATGCTTGATGGTTATGGTATTAAATGGAGTGGTAAAGTACTTCCTTCTGTCAGTGGTGAATATACGATTATTCCTCAGAGTAATGATCGTAGTATGATTGAAGTCTTTGTCAATGGTAAGAAAATATATGAAATTACCAGGAAGAAAGAGCATTTGGGCGATGGAAAAGTCTATTTGGAAGGAGGCAAGTCTGCCGATATAGAGATCCGTTTCAGGCATCCTCGTAGTAACGCGCGTTGTCGTTTGGATTGGGCTGTTCCTAATGATAAGATGCCGGATGCACAGCGTTTAATGGAACGTGCCGTAAATGATGGAACCAAAATCTTTATTATTCAGAGTGCTGATGAATGGTCGGAATTTATAGCGGCTAATAGTAAAGTGGTGTTTAAGGACAAATTCTTTGTTGGAACCAACTGGCTGGGCGGGGTGATGTTTAATAAGCCGCATGATATTTTCAAGGAACTTCCTGTCGGAAATGCTCTCAACTGGCCTTATCAGGCATTGATACATACAGGGGTGGAGCGTATGGGATTAGTGATGGAAGGTGAGGAATTGCTGGTCGGAGCCTATCATACTTATCCTATGGCTATCGGAACTGCTATGGGGATTGTACCGATGGGTAAGGGTAGTGTTTTGTTCTCTACATTGGATATCTATGGGAACATCATTAATGATTCGGCTGCCGGGCTTGTAGCCAAAAAACTGATTTTCAATATGATTGATTTTAATTAAAATAACAGATATCATGAAAAAACGAATCCTATGCTTTTGTTTGTGCCTGTATTGTATAGGGATATGGGCGGCCGATGCTTCTTTTAAGAAGACAGGAAATGATTTGTTGTTTCTCCTGCCTCAGGGAAAGGTGAAGTTGGAATTTTGTACAGATGATATGTTCCGTGTACGTCATTCTCAAGGTCCTGTGTTCGCTGAAAATGAGCAGTGGATGGTTCGGAAATATGATTTTCCTTCTGTCGACTATACAGTGGAAGATAAAGATGCTGCATGGTTGATTACGACCGGAAAACTGATTATAGAAGCCACCAAGAATCCGTTCTGTCTTACTGTTTCTGATAGAAACGGTAAGATGCTTTATACGGAACTTGCGGAACAACGTTTTTATAAGGATTCTGTCAAGACAAAAGCTGTTCTACAGCCGGATGAACATTTCTTTGGCTTTGGGGAACGTATGGATTTCATGGATCAGCGAGGGCGTAAGGTCTATCTGAATGTAGAGTTGGGAAGAGGGATAAAACCGGCTGTAGGAGGAAAAGATATTTTACGTGCCAATTATTGTCCCGTACCTTTTATGATGAGTACCAAAGGATATGGTTTGTTCTTTCATACTCCGTTTGCTACCGAATGGAATATGGGATGGGACAGTAGTGACTATTATTCATTCAAAGCTTTTGGCGGTGATTTGGACTATTATTTTATTTATGGTCCCGATTTTTATACCATGGTTGACAGATATACGGAATTGACCGGAAAATCCCCCATGCTTCCTCGTTTTGCAATGGGGTTGCATGTCGGTACTTATTCCGGTGGAACCTGGAAGAATGAAGAGATGACTTCCGATAAATATCCGCCTGCTTTATGTAAACGTTTGCGTGAGGAAGGAGTGCCTTTTGATTTGCTTTGGCTAGATTCTACCTGGAGACTGTTTAATACCACTTACGGAAATGGTGGTTGCTGTTTTGAATGGCGCAATACGTTCAAAGATCCGAAAGCTATGTTTGACAGTTGCTATGCGCAAAATGTAAAAATGGTGGGGCTTCATATCCGTTCTATATTAGATAATGGTCCTGAATATCATCTATTGGATAAGGCGCGTGAACAGGGAAATGTGCTGTATCCCGGAGCAAAGACAGAAGGAGTAGTGAATTTCTTTGATCCGAAAGCTGTAGATTGGTGGTGGGAGAACGGAGTAATGAAAGTCGCTTCTATCGGGGCTAAGTTTGTGAAAACGGATGTCGGAGGAACGATGGACCTGAAAGGACTTCATAATATTTTTCCTTTAGCTTATGCGGAGGCCCCCTATCGTAAATTTCAGGAATATAATAATATGAGGGGGGTGACACATACCCGTGAAGGTTATGCGGGAATTCAGCGTTATCCTTATATCTGGGCTGGAGACTGGGGAAGTGAATGGCAGTGGTTTGAACCGGTGATACGTGCAGGACTTAATATTGGTATGAGTGGTGTGGGTAACTGGACTCATTGCATGGGAGGATTTGAACAATATTCTCCTTACGATACAGAATTATATACTCGTTGGGTACAGTTCGGTATGTTTTCACCTATCGCCATGGTGTTCGGTATGGACCATCCCCGTTACCATGAACCTTGGACTTATGGTCCGGAGGCTTTGGCCAATTTCATCAAATATGATAGTTTGCGTTATACATTGATTCCTTATATTTATAGCAATGCCTATCAGCTTTATAAAACGGCACGTCCCATGATGACTCCTTTAGTGATGGACTATCCTCAGGATGAGAATACTTATCAGCTGACACGTCAGTATATGTTCGGGCCATGGATGATGGTTTGTCCTGTCACTACCAAAGGTGCACTGAGCCAACATGTTTATTTTCCCGGTGGAGAATGGTTTGATTATGAAACCGGTGAGCGTTACGAGGGCCGTCAATATAAATCTTTTCTTACTCCGTTGGATGTGTTGCCTATCTATATAAAAGCCGGAGCTATTATTCCCATGCAACCTGTTATGCAGTGGGTAGATCAGCACCCTGTAGAGATGATAACATTGGATGTCTATCCGTCAGGCATTTCTTCTTATGAGATGTATGAAGATGATGGTATATCAATGGATTATCAAAAAGGGATTGGTTCATTGACCCGTTTTACCAGCAGGCTTGCTGATGATAGTTGGACGTTTACTGCAGATAAACCGGTAGGGAAGTACAAACCTGCCAAGCACACTTATCTAGTAAAGGCTTATTTGCAGAACGTTCCGCAATCTGTGATAGAAAATGGTAAATCGTTGCCCGTTCTTTCATCAGTTACAGATGCAGAGCGGAATACAGGCTGGTTTTATGATATAGAGCATAAACGTTTGTATGTGAAGACAGCCGGAGATAACCGTCAGAAAATTGAAATTGTGGTACAATAACTTAAAGGGATGATTCTATGAGAAAAATTATCGGTTTTCGCACTTTATGTGTAGGTTTGGGAATATGGGTGGGGACTGTTGTGGTTTCTGCTCAGGGGGAGTTCAAGGCATTACCTTGGAGTCAAAGTACTGCTTATAATTCTTATCTGATGCGTGATGTACATCGGCAGTTTGCATCCCGGCAGTCAGCCATTCAGCAAGCATTTACTTCTCCTGCCGGGATGCAGGAGTACCTGGAGGGTTGCCGTGAACGATATAAACAAATAGTAGGTACTTTTCCTGAAAAAGAGAATTTAAATGTTCAGGTGGTGGGGAAGATACAAGGTACCGGCTATCATATAGAGAAAATAATTTTTGAAAGCAAGCCCGGCCGCTATGTCACAGTACATCTTTATATGCCGGAGAACACGACTGTTCCTGTTCCGGCAACATTGGAACTTTGCGGACATGGATTGAATGGTAAAGGGCCTTCGTCTCATGCCGCTATGTTGATGGCATCCAATGGCATTGCTGTACTGGTGGTAGATCCCATAGGGCAGGGAGAACGGTTGCAACTTATTGATAGGGAAGGAAAACCGCTGACACGGGGGGCTACCACGGAACATACCTTACTGAATGCGGGCTTTAACTTGCTTGGTACTAGTTTGGCGGCACAGGAATATTGGGATAATCATCGGGCTTTGGACTATTTATTGACTCGTAAGGATATTGATCCGGAGCGTATCGGAGTATATGGATCTTCTGGTGGTGGTACTCAGACCGCTTATTATATAGGTTTGGATCCCCGTGTAAAGGTAGCGGCCATTTGTAGTTTCTTTTCTACCCGAGAACGTACTATGGAGTTGCAAGGTCCTTCCGATGGTTGCCAACATATACCATACGAAGGGCGTGAACAACTGGAAGTACCTGATTTTGCTTTAATGATGGCTCCACGGCCTTTATTGATTTTAAGCGGTAAATATGATTTTGTCGATTTATGGGGTGCACAACAAGGGTTTGCTGAATTACAACAGTGCTATAAAGTATTGGGAGTTCCCGAAAAGGTGGATATGCTGACAGTAGAAACAGGGCATGGACTTGGAACTGAAAAAAGGCAAAAGTTGGTCAGTTGGTTCAAGCGTTGGCTGAAAGATGATCAATCTCCGGTGAAGAAAGCGGAACAAGAACGTTTCCAGTTGTCAGATATGCTTTGTACGACTAAAGGGCAGGTGAATGTATCTATGCCTGGAGCACTCAGTATTATGCAGGAAAATGTGAATCAGCTGGATGAATGGGCTTCCAAGCGTGAGGCGTTTCTTTCGAAAGGAAAGAAAACTATTCAAGCAAGAATGCTGGATTTATTAGGTCTTAAAGATCTTCCTGACCATAAAATAAGAATTGAAGCAACCGGACATGATTCAATGCGTGAATATGAACAATATAAGTTTCAGCTTATAAGGGAAGGGGAGATGCCTGTTCCTTGTATTCTTATCATGCCGTTCAGAGCGAATGCTGATTCTCCTGTTGAGTTAAGGTTACAGGAAGAGGGAAAAGGAACTTATTTGAGTGAATATGCGAATTTTGCTGCTGCCTTGACGGAAGGAAAAATCTTGTTGTTGGCAGATTTGCGCGGATTGGGGGAAACAACGGATCCTGCATTCTATACGGATGCTAAATATTGGAACCGTGAGTATCGCAATGCAATGGTCAGTATGCATATAGGGCGTCCTATTATGGGACAACGTGTTGTCGATATTTTGACTTTGCTTGATTTTTGTTCAGAACACGAATTTCTGAAAGGACACCCCGTCAAGGTATTTGCCAATGGTATTTATGGTCCGGTTGCAATTCATGCTGCTTATTTGGATGAAAGAATCAGCAGTGTGGAGATAAAACATAGTATGAAGACTTGGAAGGAATACATTGAGAGGCCTATGCAGTGGGATATGTATTCTAATGTGTTGTATGGTGCTTTGAAATATTATGATTTACCGGATTTGATAAGGTTAAGCAATTGTCCCATTCGTTTTGCAGATTAAAAAATAGAATTCATTTCCACTGTAGGAGCATATTAAATGCCCAAAGGAGGGCACAGCAATCTGCTCCTGCAGTGGATGGAATATATGGCTTGTCTATTTCTTTTCCAGAAAATCAGCACGCATCGGACTGAAACAATCTATCAGCATACCCGGCTCCAGGCATACACAACCATGTACAGCATCCGGTTCCTTATACAGACAGTCGCCGGCCGATACAATTTTTTTCACACCATTGATGGTAAACTCAAATTTTCCGCTTTCCACATATGTTACTTGTGAATGAACGTGATGGTGAACAGCTCCTACGGCACCTTTTTCAAATTTTACTTTAACAACCATGATGTCATCATTGTAACCCATGATCTGGCGCACTACACCTTCGCCTGCAGGTTCCCATTCTTTGCCTTCTGCAAAAATGAAGTTTTCACTACCTGTTTTCATAACCTTTTTTTCAGTGTTTTTGTTTGTTTCTTCAGTACACTCTTTGTTGCTCTCTTTTTTTTCACTTTGTGCATTGCAGCTCTGCAATAGTAGTGGTGCCATCAAGGCGCAAGCATACAATGCGGTTCTTACTTTACGATTCATGATCTTGCATTTAATATAAAATGAATAACTAAAACTTTTCTTCAAATATACTTATAATATGGGGAGGGTAGTTCGTCGTGATTAAAATATACGAGGAAAAGACCAAATATTACAAATCCAAGCCCCGAAAAATGGCTTATTTTGCTTCATAATGATATTTAAACTTGAATCAAAACACTAAAACAACAATGAAAAGCACATTAAAGAAGAACTGGGAAAGAATTGTCCTTTGCCTGTGCATGGCAAATTTTGCTTGTGTAGGTATAGCCCAAACTAATAAAAAATTAGATGACCAAGTTATAAATACGATGAAAACCGCCACTCGGTTTATGATGGACAAAGTGAGTTATAATGGTGGCTTCGTATGGAATTATTTGCCGGATATGTCCCGTTCATGGGGAGAAATGGAAGCCAAGAGGACAATGGTATGGATTCAGCCGCCGGGAACTCCTTCTGTCGGTCATTTGTTGCTTGACGCTTATCATGCTACAGGAGATGAGTATTATTATGAAGCTGCGAAAAAAGTGGCTAACACCTTGATTTGGGGACAGCTTGAATGTGGCGGATGGAATTATGTGTTCGATTTTGCAGGAGAGAACTCCTTAAAGTCCTGGTATGATACCGTTGGTAAAAATGGCTGGCGTCTGGAAGAATTTCAACATTATTATGGAAATGCGACTTACGATGATGCGGGTACTATGGAGGCTGCCAAATTTCTACTTCGTATGTATGTGGAAAAAAATGATCCTGCTTTCCGTCCGGCTTTGGAGAAAACCATTGATTTTGTCTTGAAAAGTCAATATCCGGTGGGCGGATGGCCTCAACGGTATCCTTTGATGTATGATCACCCTTTTCAAGGTAAGAAAGATTATTCGTCTTTTATTACTCTGAATGATGATGTGATTCCTGATGCGACCGAGTTTTTGATTCAATGCTATCAGGCAATGGGGTTGCAAGGGGTAAAGGAGCCTATTATGCGTGCTATGTACTTGATGATTTCCCTTCAACAAGGGGAACCTTATGCAGGCTGGGCAGACCAATATACAGTAGATGATTTGAAACCGGCTCATGCCCGTTCTTATGAACCGCGCAGTGTGAACACCGGTACTACCGTCCGTCTTGTTAATTTAATGATGGATTACTATAAACTTACAGCTGATACTCGTTTCCTGTCGGGTATTCCTGCTGCAATTCGTTTTTTGGAATCAATGAAATTACCGGAATCGGATGTGAAGAAATGGAAGAGTCAGTCGACTAATCCGGAAGCTATTTTGGTTCCTCGTTTTGTAGATCCTGATACTGGTAAACCACTGTATGTCCATCGTAAGGGAAGTAATGTGAAAAACGGTACTTATTATATAGATCAGAATATAGAAAATACAATAGCTCATTATAATTCGGCAACTTTTGTGAATCCTGGTGAACTGCGTCGTCGTTATGAGGAAGTGAAAAAACTTCCTGTATCCGAATTGGCGAAGAATTCACCTTTGCTGCAGGATCATTTGGTTCCTTTACCTAAATATTATACTCGTTTACGTGGAAAAGCTACGGAAGAAGTTGCCCGGAAATTGGTGAAATCACTGACTAAGGACGGTTGCTGGCTCTCTCCTTTAAAGTCAACCTCGAACCCGTATAAGCCATATACTGTTTCAGGACCTAGTGAGGAAACGAAATATATAGCTACCTTTGTAGGGGACGAGCACGATACATCACCTTATCCGTGTACCACCGGAGAATTGTGCATCTCTGTTGGGGATTATATTGATAATATGATAAAATTAATTAGTTACCTTGAAAAGTAAAGTTTGTTAGGTATAGGTTTATGAAGAATACTGTAATTTGTTTATTGTTGTTCGGGATAAGTCTGACGGCTTCTGCTCAAGAAAAGGTGGAAACAGTCTCTATGCGTTATGAAACGCAGAATGATATGCCGCTGTTCTATCAGAAGATGAAAGAAAACCTGACTTATCCTATGGCATGGGGGAACTCTGCTATCCGAAATTTCGAAAAGTGGCGTGAGAAAGCTCGAAAAACGTTATTGGATTGCATGTTGCCTGCTCCTCCTGCTACGGCTTTTGATAAGGAAGTGATAGATACCGAGCAACGGAATGGATATAGGGCGGAGAAGATTTTGTTCAGTGTTTCGGAATATTCTCGTGTTCCCGCTTATCTGTTGGTTCCTGACGGGAATGGCCCGTTCCCGGCAGTATTGCTGCTTCACGATCACGGTGCGCATTTTTCGATAGGGAAAGAGAAGATGGTGCGTCCGTTCGGTGTGGAAGCATCTGTACTGGCCGATGCGGACGATTGGGCGGAAAAATGTTATGACAAACAGTATGTAGGTGATTATCTGGCAAGTCACGGATATGTAGTGCTTGCTGTGGATGCCTTGTTTTGGGGGGAACGGGGACGTAAGGAAGGAGTACGCTATGACTCACAGCAAGCGTTGGCGGCCAATATGTTACAGATGGGAATGTCTTGGGGAGCCTTGATAGCCTGGGATGATATTCGTAGCGCGGAATTTCTGGCCTCATTGCCCATGGTTCATAAGGAAAAGATAGGTACTATGGGATTTTCCATGGGAGCACATCGTGCCTGGATGGTCAGTGCCGCTACAGATGTGGTGAAGGCAGGCGCTGCTGTGTGCTGGATGAATACTACAGATAGCTTAATGACACTTACTAATAATCAGAACAAAGGTGGGTCTGCTTATTCCATGATTATTCCCGGAATACGGAATTGGATGGATTATCCTCATGTGGCATCTATCGCCTGTCCCAAACCGATGTTGTTCATCAATGGCTTGCGGGACAAACTTTTTCCTGTAAAGGGCGTTGAAAGCGCTTTCTCTACCATGCAGGATGTATGGAAGAGTCAATCGGTAGAAAATCTGTTGACTACCAAGTTCTATGATTTGCCCCATTTTTGCAGTAAGGAGATACAGGATGATATACTTGAGTTCTTTAATCAAAATTTAAAATAGAAAGCGATGAAAATTAAGATGTTGATGGCATTTGTTGCCTTGTTATTGTTTTCTGCTTTTACGGCAGACCGCACAATTACTATCTTTATGATAGGTGACTCGACTATGGCCAACAAACCCTTAGATGGAGGTAATCAGGAACGTGGATGGGGCCATGTGCTGGGAGGATATTTCAGTGAGAATATTCGTGTGGAAAACCATGCTAGAAATGGTCGGAGTTCTAAAAGTTTTATTGATGAAGGATTGTGGGAGGTAGTAATTAATAAAGTAAAGCCGGGTGATTATGTTTTTATTCAGTTTGGGCATAATGATGAGAAGGCCGATGAGAAACGTCATACTGATCCCGGATCTACTTTTGATGCCAATCTACGCCGTTTTGTAAAAGAAACACGTGCTAAAGGGGGAATTCCCGTGTTGTTCAATGCCATTGTCCGTCGTAATTTCCGGAATAATAAAAATGCGGTAGCCGAAGATGATGTGCGCAAGGATTTGTCAAAGGGGAGTGTTTCTCAAGATGGAGAAGTGTTGATTGATACTCATGGAAAATATTTGGAGTCTCCGCGTAATGTGGCAAAAGAGTTGGATGTGCCTTTTGTGGATATGAACAAGATAACGCATGATTTGGTGCAGGAGATGGGGCCGGAGGCTTCAAAAAAATTGTTCATGTGGATTCCTGAAGGTGTGTGTGCAGCTTGTCCGAAAGGGCGTGAGGATAATACGCACCTGAATGTATATGGGGCGCGTACTATTGCTGGTTTGACAGTGGATGCTATAGCTAAAGAGGTTCCTGCATTGGCGCCTTTTGTACGTCATTATGATTTTGTAGTGGCAAAAGATGGCAGTGGTGATTTCTTTACCATTCAGGAAGCGATTCATGCTGTCCCCGATTTTCGTAAAGCAGGACGCACTACTATTCTAGTCCGTAAAGGGGTATATAAAGAAAAAGTGGTTATTCCTGAAAGCAAGATTAGTATTTCTTTGATAGGTGAGGACGGAGCAATTCTGACAAATGATGATTTTGCTTCTAAAAAGAACTATTTCGGAGAAGAAATGTCTACCTCCGGTTCATCAACCTGTTATATCTATGCTCCCGATTTCTATGCTGAGAATATCACTTTCGAGAATAGTGCCGGCAGAGTGGGGCAGGCAGTGGCCTGTTTTGTTAGTGGAGATCGCGCTTATTTCAAAAACTGTCGTTTTTTGGGAAATCAGGATACTTTGTACACTTATGGCAAAGACAGTCGTCAGTTTTATGACCATTGTTATATAGAGGGTACGGTGGATTTTATTTTTGGCTGGTCTACGGCATTGTTTAAGGATTGCACCATCCATAGTTTGGGTGATGGGTATGTTACCGCTCCTTCTACAGATCAAGGCAAAAAATATGGCTATGTTTTTATAGGCTGTAAATTGACGGGTGTGGCTGAGGCTCAGAAGGTGTATTTGTCCCGTCCTTGGCGTCCTTATGCACAGGCTGTTTATATTCATTGTGATTTGGGAAAGCATATTCTTCCGGTGGGTTGGAACAACTGGGGCAAAAAAGAAAATGAGGAAACCGTATTCTATGCTGAATACCGGAATACGGGAGAAGGGGCGGCTACCGCTTCGCGTGCTTCGTTTGGAAAGCAGCTGAACGATATCAGTAATTATAATGAAGCACAGATTTTGGCAGGTGATGACGGATGGAATCCGGTGGAAAATGGAAATGTGTTGTTGCAGAATTTAAAGAGATAAGCTGTTCTTTCTACCAGTAATAATACTTTGTCACTGTAGGGAGGAATTCTATTTGTTCCTATGGAAAGTGTCAGGGAAGAGTAGAATGATAAAGGGGGGGATTTAACTTTTCCCCTTTTGTTTTTTTAGGAGCTTGTATATCAGTATCTCTCGTTTTTTATGTATTTTTGCCTACTATATATGAAAATCTACGAAATGAAAAGACACATTCTGTTTATACTTACTTTGCTGCTCTTTTTTTATGCAAAAAGTCAGCCTAATTGTATCTTTACTCATTATTCTTCGGAAAACGGCTTGTCTCAGAACTCCATCATGAGCATGGTACAAGACCATAATGGAGTTTTATGGTTCTCTACTTGGGATGGAATCAACCGGTTCAACGGTTATGACTTCAAAGTTTATAAAGCCAGACAAGGGAATAAAATTACTATGACTAACAACCGGGTAGACTTATTGGAAGTAGACCCTTATAATTATATTTGGCTGCAAACGTATGATTACCGTGTGTATCGTTTTGACCAAAGAACAGAGAAGTTCGAACAAATTCCTGCCGAAGGTGAAGAGGAGGGTATGCGTTTCTCTTCTATTAAAATATTGCCCGACAGTGTCATTTGGCTACTTTCTGAAAATGAGGGGGCTGTCCGTGTAAAAACAAACCCTAAAGATTACAGCATAACTACCCAAGTATATGCTACTCATAGTCGTGGAGGAAATGCCGTTCATATTAATCAGGTTTTTAGCGATGCTTACAATCAAGAGTGGTTGCTTACTGATAACGGTCTGCTGAAGATTACGAATGATAAAGAAGAGCCTGTCTCTTATTTTGTGAATATCCAGTCAGGCAAAGATGAACCCGTACAGGCCTTCTACTCTTTTTGCAGTTATGGTGACGAACTTTATTTTGGATCAGACAGAGGACGGATATGGTGCTATTCTTTGCAGAATGAAATCTTTCGTCTTTGGGAATTGCCGGTAAAGGATAAAGTGATTGCTATAAATGAAATAAAAGGTACGGGGCTGTTGATAACAACTGCCCATGAAGGATTGATATTGTACCATTCGGATACAAAAGAGTGTAAAGTCTATAATAAATCCAATTGTCCCGAATTCCCGGCAGACGCTTTCCGTTCTGTTTATGTTGACAGTAAGCAGGAAGCATGGTTTGAGATGACCGAATGGGGAAAGGTTTGTCACTTCAATCCTTTGACAGAAGTATTTAAGCAAGAAAAGATGCAAGTGGAGCCTCGTGGTGCCGATCGTTCCTATCCCAGTTTTCATATTTGTGAAGACTTGAACGGTAATTTGTGGGTACATCCGCAAGGAGGAGGGCTTTCTTGGTATGACAGAGAGGCCAATCGGCTGTTCCCTTTCTATAATGACCCCGATTCACCCGATTGGCACTTTTCCAATAAATTACATTCCATGTTATCCGATAAGCAAGGCAATCTTTGGTTATGTACTCATTCTAAGGGGTTGGAGAAGATTACTTTTTTAGGAAGCCAGTTCCATATTTATCCCCGCATGGGTCACAGTTATGACTTGAATTCCAATACGGTACGTGCGTTGTTTGAAGATAGCGAACATCGCATCTGGATGGGAAAACGGGATGGTCAGATTGAAATTTATTCTTCTGATTTAGATTTTCAGGGTATTCTGACTGAAGAGGGGGATATAGCCAAATCTGGCAGGCCGTTACGGGGAGTTCCTTATCATATCATGCAAGATTCTCACGGAAACATTTGGATTGCGACCAAAGGGGATGGTATTATTCTGGCAGAAAAGGAGGGGACCCATTTTAAGTTTACTCGATTCAAATATGATGAAGATGATATTTATAGCCTGAGTCATAATAGTGTTTACTGGTTACATGAAGACAAGCATGGACGCATTTGGGTGGCAACTTTCGGTGGAGGGTTGAATTATATTCAGAAAACTCCTGAAGGGAAATATGTGTTTATTAGTTCTAGAAATAACCTGAAAGGTTTTCCGTATGACCGTTGTTACCGTGTACGCCATATCACTTCTGACAAGAAGGGGAATATATGGGTGGGGAGCAGTGATGGCGCGCTTAGTTTTAAAGAGGATTTTAAAGATCCGGAGTCGATTGTGTTCCATCTTTATGCACGTATCCCCGATGAAATGAATTGTCTGAGCAACAATAACGTATATCGGATTGTAACCACTTCTCAAGGAGAAGTTTATTTGGCTACATTTGGGGGTGGTCTTAACCGGCTTGTTTCCATGAACGGAGAAGGGGGAGCTGTATTTAAATCTTATACAGTGAAGAATGGCCTGCCTTCAGATATCCTGTTGTCTGTAGAAGAGGATGGCGCAGGAAACTTGTGGATAAGTACGGAAAACGGATTGAGTAAATTTATTCCGTCCGAACAACGTTTTGAGAATTATAATGAAAGGGATTTTGGTGGTAAGATACGTTTTGAGGAAGGAACATCGTTGAAGCTTGGTCCCGGCACTATTTTGTTTGGCACCAGTCGTGGCGTGCTTTATTTTGAACCGGAGCACATTAAGAAGAGTAATTATGTTCCATCCATTATTTTAGGTACTTTGAAGATATCCAATCAGGAGGTAGTTCCAGACGTACCGGGAAGCTTGTTGCGGCAGTCACTCGATAATACAGAACATCTGGTGCTTTCACATAAGGAGAATATTGTAACCTTATCGTTTGCTGCGTTGGATATGATTTATCCTGAAAATATCCGTTATGCTTATCGTTTACGCGGATTTGATAAAGAATGGAATTATGTAGACAGACAGCGTACCGCTACATATACTAATCTTCCGAAAGGAGAGTATGTCTTTCAGGTTAAATCGACCAATAGTGATGGGGTTTGGGTAGAGAATGAGCGCAGTTTGAGAATCACCATTCAGCCTTCGTTTTGGGAAACGGCTTGGGCTATGGCAATTTATATTCTTGCTTTTCTGTTGATTCTGTTTTCAGGAGTATATATATTGTTTACTATTTATCGTCTGAAACATGAAGTATCTGTGGAACAGCAGGTTTCTGATATAAAGCTTCGCTTTTTTACAAATATTTCTCACGAACTTCGCACTCCGCTGACATTGATTGCAGGTCCTGTGGAATATGTTCTGAAAAACAAGACTTTGCCGGATGATGTACGTGAGCAATTGCATGTAGTAGAACGTAATACCGACCGTATGCTTCGCTTGGTGAACCAAATTCTTGATTTCCGCAAAATACAGAAAAATAAGATGAAGTTGCGTATAGAGCAGATAGATATTGTTCCTTTTGTACGCCATATCATGGATAATTTTGAATCGCTGGCCGAAGAGCATCATATTGATTTTGTATTCGAAAGTGAAATGCCTTCCTTGAAACTGTGGGTAGATGCGGATAAGTTGGAAAAGATTGTCTTCAATCTGCTTTCCAATGCTTTCAAGTATACTCCACAGGGTAAGATGATTACGCTTTTCATTCATGAAAATGAACATAATGTGGCGATTGGTGTGCAGGATCAAGGTATAGGAATTTCTGAAAGCAAGAAAGCTTCCCTTTTTGTCCGTTTTGAAAATCTGTTGGACAAGAATTTGTTTAATCAGCAAAGTTCTGGTATCGGTCTTTCTTTGGTTAAGGAATTGGTGGAACTGCACAAAGCGACTATCCGTGTGGATAGTAAAGAGGGGGAGGGCAGTTGTTTCACGGTTGAGTTTTTGAAAGGCAAGGAGCACTATACGGAGAATGTAGAGTTCATTCTCTCTGATTCTGTCGAAATGAGGCCGGAAGAGGTGGAAGAATCTGTTCAGGGACATGAAGAGAAGAGGAATGAAAGCAAAACGATGTTGCTGGTTGAAGATAATTTGGAACTTCGTTTCTTTTTGCGTAGTATCTTTATCTCAAATTTCAACGTCATAGAGGCTGTCAATGGGGCTGAAGGTTTGGATAAGGCTTTGAAGTTTGTTCCGGATATTATTATTAGTGATATCATGATGCCGGAAAAGGATGGTATTACCATGACAGAAGATTTGCGTGCTAATATGGCGACCAGTCACATTCCAGTCGTTTTACTGACGGCTAAAACGGATATGGACAGTAAGTTGGAAGGTATGGAACTGGGAGTTGAGGATTATATAACGAAACCGTTCAGTGCTACTTACCTGAAGGCCAGGGTGGAGAATATTCTGACACAACGTGTCAAGTTGCAACAGTTGTATTGTGCGAATCTGATGAATATTCAGCCTGTTGCGGAGGAAGAACAGCAAACACAGCCTGAGATGTCTTCCCATGACCGTAAGTTTATGGAGAAACTGACGGAATTAATGGAGAAAAATATGGATAATGGCGATTTGATCGTGGATGATTTGGTACAGGAGCTTGCGGTGAGCCGTTCTGTCTTTTTCAAGAAACTGAAGACCCTGACAGGACTTGCCCCCATTGAGTTTATTAAAGAGATGCGTGTGAAACGTGCCGCACAATTGATAGAGAGTGGTGATTATAATATGACGCAGATTGCTTATATGGTAGGTATTAATGATCCTCGTTATTTCAGCAAATGTTTTAAACAACGTTTTGGTATGACACCTACCGAATATAAAGAGAATGCGAAAAATAAGCGATAACTTTTGCTGCTGTTGGTTGGTTTTTGCAGCGTTTGTTTTTTTTGATTTCTTGAACGGTATGTTTAAATGTAGGGTGTTTCTTTTGTTATGTGAGTGAGTTGCTCATGTTATTTTATTATTTTTCCGGATATGCAATGGGGGTTTTTCTGAATTTTTAGTCTTTTACATAGATAATGAACTAAAAAGAAGAAAAAGATGAAAAAAGTAATTTTATTTATGGCAGGTATTTTGGCGAGTATGATGTTGAACGCTCAGTCTCGTTGGAGTGTTACGCCGGAAGCCGGCTTGGTAGTGAATAAGGAAAATGAAGGGACATCAGTTACATTAGGTTTTAAAGCCGGTGCCGGTGTGTTGTATCAGTTAAAGGAAGGGGTGGGAAAGAAGCCTTCTTTTGGCTTGAAGTCCGGGGTTTATATCTTAATGCAGAAAGGTGGGTATCATCCTATGAGCTGGGGAAACATATCAACAGGGGGAGGATTTAGCATGGATTATGAAAAAACGAATGTTGAGTCCACGCGTTATTATTTGCAATTGCCTGTTATGGCTCATTGGGGTTTTAAACTTTGTGATGATGTGCGTCTTAAATTAGCAGTAGGACCTTATGTAGCTGTAGGAATTGGTGGACGTACTAATGCTTATGTTTCTTCCTCAAAATATAATATAGATGAAGAAACAGGTGTTGGACAGTACGAATACCGGAATGATTATTACCGGTTTGGCACATTTAAAGGAAAAACAGTAAATGAGGAATTTGGTTTTGAGGCGTCCCCTCGTTTGGATTGGGGAGGAACGGCTTCTGTCGGGATTGCTGTTAAACGGATTTCATTTACTATCGGGTATGATTTGGCTTGGGGAAAATATAATAAGGAACAGAATGATTTAAGGATACGGAATCATATGGTTAGCTTTACTTCAGGGTATAGTTTCTGATAAGAAAAGGATAAATGAAACAAACATACACAAAATTCTTTGTTTAAGATTGTTAAATGAAGAATTTTGTGTATGTTTGTTTTTTATAAACACGATAAAAGTTCAATCTATGAGGAAAATGCTATTCATTACCCTTTTAATGGGCGGTCTGTGTACGACAGTTTCTGTTGCAAAAGCGCAGGAACGCTTGCCGGAATATCTGCAGGCAGAGAAATACACACAAGAAAAATTGAACACCATGTTGTTTTCTACTGTGGTGGATCCGCATTGGTTCCAGAAAGGTAATAATTTCTGGTTCGAGTACAAAACAAGTGAAGGAACCTTTTGGTATGTGGTTGATCCGGCTGCCCGGACAAAGAAGCTTTTGTTTGATAGGGATGAATTAGCTTCCCAGCTTACCGAAATTGTAAAAGATCCCTTTGAGGCACGCCATTTGCCAATCACAAATCTGAAAGCGGAAGAAGATGGGCGTACCTTTACTTTTGAAGTAAAGTCAACAAAAGATGCGACACCAAAGAAAGATGGCAAGGATAAGAAGGACAAGAAGAATGAGAAGGAAATCTTTTATTTTTCTTATGACTATCCTACCCGTAAATTGACCCATCTGAAAGATAAAGAAGACGACCTGAAGAAAATCTATTGGGGATCGGTCTCTCCTGATGGTAAAACGGTGATTTATGCCAAGGATTTGAATTTGTATCGCATGAGTCGTGAAGATTATGAAAAGGCGAAAAAAAATGAAAAGGATAGTACGATCGTGGAAATCCAGCTTACTACAGATGGCATGAAGGATTTTGGCTATGGTATTCCCTATAGTATGTTGAATACAGATACTTTATGTAATGGCAAGCGTCGTC